>Ga0209671_1000712_pt1 | contig 23961 bp, 9 predicted proteins | sample WorMetHERISLAND2_2_FD_187401 | JGI IMG/M metagenome (GOLD analysis project Ga0209671, IMG submission 187401) | Marine gutless worms symbiont microbial communities from Max Planck institute for Marine Microbiology, Germany - Olavius geniculatus... | ecosystem: Host-associated > Annelida >... | reverse complement strand
AAATAATGTGATATGACACGTGTGACTTTTTGAGTGATAATAATTGCCAATTTTATTAGTCGCTATTCAGTTAATAATTTCTGAGCCGATGCATACGCTATCCGGTAGGAATTTATTGTTGTCCATGGCCAAACTGCGACTTCTGCATTTCACACGGTAGTGTAGCGACAACATTAAGGTAAGGTGGCCTTTGCGTCAAGTTTCTTCTTAATGTCGCATGCCAAAAATTATTAAAATCAGCCAGTGTTTCATGGAGCTGTTGAAAAAATAATAGTGGCATGTTTTATGGACCGAGATACATTGAAGGTAATACTGTTTTTTAATAGTTCAATTGCCAGCGGTAAAAACAAAGAATATTTAATTGCTGTATTTATACACTTACTTAGGCATGTAAAAATTTCTTCCGAAACATTTTGTTGAAAACCGCATGACTCTGTGATGTACGGTTGCAAAATTGTAGTGCCATAAACTTTGTGCCGTTTTTGGACCACCCTGTATTTGATGTGTAAGATGATGGGCAATGGCAGTTGCCACTAGGTAGCGTACCTTCCATAACGCATAACCGGCTCCTCGTCTTTATATATAGAGTGCGGCAAAATGAAGTAGCCTTCTAAAGTTTTTCACTGTTTTCGTAACAATTGTTTAGAATTTTAATTTAAAATTTTACAGCTTTATTTTCTGGAATGTTCTACATCTAACTGCCAATCGAAATGCGATTCTGTTGTAACATTTGTTGTAACATTCCGAGATACGAAAGTATAGACTTTTTAACATAACCGTTTACCAATTTTTGACGCGCTACAGCTATACTGTAGGCGTCTTTTGCACAGTTTTCGTCTGTCTGTCTGTCTGTCTGTCGTCGTCGTCTATTTGTAACGGATGTATTGTGACTAAGCGTTAGGCAGTAGGAAAAAACTTTTACGTGAATGTGTGTTGGACTTAGGCGTGCAAAATCTAAACGATCTAATGCAAGGAAACATTTTTAAAATTGGGCTTAAATGGAAGGGAGGTAAGGGGAAAATGTGCGTTTTCAACGGAAAACTGACAACATCTCGAAAACGGTGATAGATGCGGCCAATGTTACTACTAATCACTAACAGAAAGTAACATACACCTTGTCAGTTGAGATGGAAATCATTGACTTTGGATGACTTAAAGGTCAGTACTGCAACAGGAACTGTATAGGATGTTGGACGTCTTTCCTAGCGACAACTGCATGGGCTTTCCTGTTCAGCATTATATGCTGAAAATGCTTTTTACATTGTCGCATTTACTGGCGAATACGAAATGTAAATAACAGAAGCTGCGTAATTGTCGTTAATAACAAGAACTGCGCGAATAGAGTTGGCACTTGTTTTTCATATTTTTCAATTTTTTGTTTTTGCATTTATATTTTTTGTGGCGAATAAAGATTTTCAATACAGAATACACACACAAAGCAAAAAGCAGACTCGTTCTACAGCTAAGCAATTGTCGGATCTGTCACAACGGGTGCTGACGGCTGCATGCAACAAGTGCTTTTAGCGTTCGTCTGCGTCTGACGTCGTTGCCTGTCTATACTTGACGACGCACACTGCTGCAGTGCGTCAACGTGGGAGACTGCGCGCGGCTGCAAGCGTCAATACACTGAGTGCATATGCAGAGCAAAGCATCGTCGTCATCGAGTGGCAGCAGCAGCAGCAGCAGCACGGACTAGCCAGGTCGACAGCTCATCACTGCAGCAGACACTCGCTAGCGCCGACCGGCGTCGCTCGTCGACAAGGTAACTCCATTTTTTCTCGACTTCTAAAACGCCCGCCGCTCGCGCGCGCAGTTTTATTTCACTAATTAGCTCGACAGCAACTAATCACTATCGTCGCGCTTACCTGTATATTCGTTGTGTCTGTAGACCTACAGTGATTATTTTTTTCTTCATCCCGTCTGCGACTCGGCCAACGGAGTAGTGCATTGTGTCAAGTACGCAAGCAAGTAAAACGTTGGTGATTTATATGCATTTAATGCGCTGGTCGCAGTAGTAAAGGCAAAACAAGATAAAAGCAGACAGGTTGACATCAAATGCTTATAAAAGTAAGGTAAGAAATACTGATGCTCAAGTCTGGATTATTTTGTTGCAATTGCACTAGTAACAAATGCGCAGAGAGCCAGAGACCATCGAGATATCACATATTGTCGTCATTTACAAATCATTTTTTTTATTAATGAACTCGATAATTTATGCTGTTTACTGTTTTGCTGCGTCTAATTACACTGTCTGGAACATTTTCTTCACCTTAAATTAAATCAAATGTTTTTTTCACTAATTATCAGACCGCAAATGTACACACTGTCCGTTTCCAAAAAAGCAACACTGCTTTATCAGAACTTTGTCAAATCTCCACCATTTTTTATTTTTGGCACAACGATGGCCAAGACGATAAAATTATCTGAGATGTGCTTATTGTTTACTTCACTTAAGTTATACAAACATATAGGCCTATTAACAAGTATTGTGCGTTTTTGCACAGTTATGTCGTGCGTTTCCGTAAATGTGTTTTTGCGCTTCCGTAGTTTCTTCTAATGTTTTCATAGCATTTTTTACTATTGACGCGTTGCGTTTTCGTAATACAGTTTGCTTAGGGTTAAGGTGGGGTAGGTTCACGACTGAAAAGTGGAAAGTAACACTGTGCGATCTCATTATGGCACTGAATGGCCTATTTTGTGCTGATGTGCCGTTAGAAAACTACTCACTCACTCCTTATGACAGGTTACGCTCCGCAGCTGTGAGATGAGTTTCCATTTTTCATGAATAGCTATACACGCACCGTTTTAACTTTCAACAATATTCTTTTGGCTGTCGTCCGTCTGTTCGTCTGTCGTCCGTTTGTTACGGATGTATTGTGGCTAAACAATAAGTCGTAGGAAGTCGGCGACGTTAACATCGGATAAAGCGCTGGCGACTTTTTATAGGCTGTCAGAAGTAACCATGTCTCCATCTGCAGCGGTTTGGCCGCAATTTTCAGTGGAAAGTTTCAAACTATAAGTGGTCGTATTTCGGAAACGGTGCGAGAGAGGGCCTATGTTACCATTATCACTAATAGGCAGTGGTATACGCCCTTTTAAATTACATGAAAATCATTGACCATAAGTGACCTTGAAGGTCACCGACAACCAGTACGGTCAGCTATCCTAGCAACAGCTGGGCTTCTTATTACTTATCTTATGCTTTGTGTCATTTGTGCCGGGTCGGTACATGGGTCTCTCAGAGGCTGACAGTTAGGACCGGGTCCTATCTGCGTTGTCGCTGTGTTTGTTCGGTGCGTGGGTACGTTGGTCGTGTGCTCTGGGTCTCTTCGGAAATCAGTCACCCTGCGGCGTCACCATTGCGACACCACCGATCACTCATGCCACGTTTGCCTACGGTCGTTCACTTCATGATAATATAATACCACGCTGCCACAGTACCGGGGTTGTTTTGTCAATGAAATCGATAACGAGAACAAACACCACTAAACTTTCTAAACCACAGGGGAGACTTTACTTCTTTGTACTCGTAGACGTAGACGAACTTTGGCCGCCGGGTAGAGGGGTGGCGTTTCACACAACTGTTTAAAAGCGGTAGTTTACCAAATTCGCCATTATATTTTGTCAAATAATTTTGCAAACGAGAATTGAATAAGAGCTAAAACGCATAATCCATGCAGAACTACATAAATACTACATAAAATCCAGCTGTCGCTAGAATAACCGACCGTACTGGTTGTCGGTGATCTTTAAGGTCATTCAACGTCGATGATTTTTATGTCATTTGAAAGCCAATATGCCACTTTCTATCAGTGATTAATAGTAACTTTGGCCGTATCTCTCACCGTTTCCAACATCTGGTCAGTTTTTATTGAGTTTCTTATCCCCTTTATTCGACCTCTGATTTGAAAATTTTTCCCTTGAAATAGACGGCTGAAATTCTGCATTGCCCGAGTTAAACACACGTGGCTAATTACTTGTGTAAAAAGTTTTTTCCTACCACATACCCGTTAATCACAGTACATTTGTTACAGACGGACGGACTGACAGACAGCAGACAGACATACGACGGACGGCAACCATGCCAATAGCTCGACCGTTACTTTAGTACGGTTGGCTAAAAATGAAAAATAAATCGCAAACAAAAATGTCTGTGAGCTTCAAAGCGTTTTACAGTAGACCTCGGTCCACGTGAAACGCCCTGTTGAGTGATAGACGGCTTAAACGGTGTGATGCGGTAGCAGTGTGGTTCTAACGTGACGGTTTGCGCTGTGGCAGACCAATAGCTGACAGGTCTATTATGTCACCACTACTAGCGTATATGCTTCGACATATTTTAATAAGTGATTTTATAATCTGTTTTATTGCTATAGCATAGCATGGGACAGATTATAAAGTCACTTATGTGTGTGTCATTCTGTCAGTCTGTCTGTAAACACTCCTACGACCGCAATTTCGATTCAATGTTGATGAAATTTCTCACAGTGATTAAAGGCCCGAAAAGTAAGATCAAGTTTGTTTTCGATAAAAATCTGATAACTTCTTCCTTTATTTTACCCCAGATTTTTAAAAATTTGCATTACGGCCTATGGGGACTTCAAGGCGGTATAACTCGGTCCCTGTAAAAGATAATTGCTCGCTGTGCTTACCTACCCCCCAATTTTCGGGGTCGGGCAATCTTACCGTGTTATTTAAATTTACCCCTATTAACCTCTGTTGCCATAGCAACCATTCAAAACTTGCACAATTTGGCATTACAGCCAATGGAGATTTCACAGCGGTATAACTCGGTCCTCGTAAAAGACAATTGCGCGCTGTTTGCACCTACCTCCCTATATTTTGGGCCCAGGCTATCCGATGGTGGCATTTAAATTTCTCCCCTGACGACTCCTGTTGCCATGGCAACGAATTTTGGGACAAAATTGACTACAACTCGGCCCGCGTGAAAGATAATTGCGCCCTGTTTGAACTACCCTCCTTATACGCAGCTGCTAGGCTATATAGCGTGGCAATGGGACAGATACCTCGTTCCACAGAACGTATTTCTAGTTAAAAATAATTTGAACAGAACAGCGATTCGACCGCTTGAAAGCTTTGTATTACGCCAGCAGTTTGAAAAACTTACGTGATTTGTGATTTGAAAACGGAAGTGCTTCCAAACGTACACTGTACTTGCATTTCAAGCCGGCATGTTTTGTGATTAATGAACGTGGACGAATCCATTAGTCATCAATTACGAGACATTCTTCACACAACCTGTGTATTTTCGTCTTCATCGCACGCGCGGCCTTAATACAATTTGTCGACCTTGCTTTCGCCACTGTGCGGCATGTTACGCCATTAAGCGTGTGTCGTGTTTAAGACGAATGCTGGTGCTATATATAGAGCCGCGGATGACGTCAGAGACGGAGTTTGTTAGAAGAGTGACGTCACGACCACACACGATGCGTCGCTGGACCAGGGTCCTGGCGGTGTCTTTGATCTACTCTATGATTGTAGCCACCAACCCGACTGCGGCTGAACTCAATCTCCCCATATCCATGTGAGTACTACTACATAGAGATATATGCAACAACAATAACAACAAATATGCTGCTAATTATAAATAATATCGTCTATTTTCTAATTTATAGCCATAGCTAATTATTTTTGGATGACTGAAATATTTAGATCAAATGATCTGCGTAAAATGGTTATTTGTTACAGAGAATCAGAATGTCTGAAGAACTTTGCTGACTGTGTAATCTTAAAGTTTGAATATTGTGATTCGTGCTGTTTTAAGCTTATATTTACAACCACGATGTCACCCTTACACTGTGTATAAACTTAACAGTTTTTTTACTTAAATATGTTTAAGTGCGAGCGTGACTGAACGGTATTTTTGAGTGCGTTGACCGATCCGTCGGACAGATAGATTCAGGTAATCGACTCCCAGGTGTTCGTTCAATTTATTTTTTTTCTCGTAGCTCAACAATGCTGCCGCCACCTCCGCCGCTGCTTCAGTTTCTAATAATCGATGTCCAGTATGCTCAAGGCCTCATCCTATCACGTGTCTCCGGTTCCCTGTTACTGTCTTACACAGATCCCTTGCATCCGGGCGTCTAAAACTTATCCGGTCGGCCTTGACAATGAGCTGATGTCTTGAGACTCCAGGGCTGTTAGACGAACACAGTAGGCCCAGGCTTTTTCTCTGTTTGTTCGGTAGTCAGCAAAAAAACCAATGAGCCTTGGGAATGAGTCGGCAGTAAGGCCGTATAACTATTATTGGCTTAGTCCCAAAAATATTTCGAGTCCCTAAAATTATTTATTATTACAGTGTAGATTTAGACAGTGTAGCGCAACAGTACATGACAGTGAATATCACAGTTGACTACAGAACTGGATAATTGGTTAAAAAGCTAATTCTTGAAAATCTATAAATCCAAAAGTTCAACGTTTAGGTTTCAGGCTTTTTATTGGTAGTAAAGTTGCTAATACAAATCATATGTATTTTTTATATTTTAATAGTAATTTTCTAGTTCTGTTGTTAAGTCTTTTATTTAACAAAACAGTGTGACATAGAGAATGCTTATGTCTTTTCTGGGTTTCAAACTGTGTGTTTCATCTTTTTCGTACACTAAACTTAAAAACGTAAACAATCTTTAAAAAACGTTAAAACCTATAAAAAAAACTAAAAAAAGTTAAAACTTAAAAACATTTTTCTCACAATGCTATAGGTTTTTCAGCTCTGGTTTTAGCAATAATGGTACTAGTATTTAACGACAACTGTATGCAACAGATTTTTAAAAAAAATTATTTGATAATACCTGCACGAACTACATCCGTAGACTCAATAGTTCCAGTGTATTAAGTTCTAAATAATATAGGCCTACTTGACCTTGTTGGTTGGCCAACAGAGGATACGGTTTTTTATAACTAACCTTTATGCTGTAGCAATTCCATGCATAAGCCTCGGGATTGTTACACGTAACTACGGCTAACTCTGTAAACCATTTGCACAAATATTTCCGAATTGCAGTTGTTTTTACGTGTAATTATGACTTATGTGAGAAAAAGTAGACTAGCTAAAATTGGAAGTATATTTAATTACTTGTAATATTTTCGACGTTTAATTATCGTGTCAGTAGAGAAAGTGCCTATGTGGCATGCTGGACTGTGTCGTGTATGCAAAGGATTCAAAGATGGGCGGAAGTTCTCGGTCATTCTCTGTACGAAGCATGCGCCAAGGCAACCGCCATTACTGACATCCGCGCGGTCAGTGTTTTTATCCGATTTTCTCGTTCCACTTCCGGTCAATATCACGCATAAGCGTTACTGAATGGACGAGTTGCGTGTCTTGCGCAGATCCGTTATATAGTTTTCCTACTATGACAAACAAAGAGAAGCACGCAGTTCGTAGTGCGGCAAAAAAGTTGTGAACGATAAGGTGCGACGACCTCAAAAATGTGCCAGGTCAGGCTAGACCACGTCGCAACGCATTAAAGCATGAGCTACACGTGTAAGCTGATGCTGAGTCTGGATTCTGTTTCTAGCATTATTTTGTTACAACGCGTTCACCGTGAATAGAAAAAAAATGTGCGATAGCCTAGAGCATACCCTCCATGCATTCCAGTCGGAGTTTTGATCTTTTTACCGTTATGAAATGCGCTTCAATTTCCTTTCACTCGGGGGCCGTGTTTTACTAGTCTCAGTGCCTCTGAATCTACGGTCGTATGGCGCTTTACAAATATGTGTATTATTATCGCTATTATTATCATTATTAGTCGGGTTGATGTACGAAGTCGTTTAACAGCGGAATACGACGAACGGACGACCCACCGCTGATCTACAGCGATCGGACATCTGCCGTGTCGCAGTGTTTCACAGAGTGAGTGTATATTAGCACGACTATGCAGTATCATGCAGCGCAAGACGGTGCGAGGACACAGGAAGCAAGCGCCGGCGGCCTTCACGGAGCGGATGACGGAACACTAGCCAGCAGCCAGTGGACGGGACGAAATAGGTGCCGCATGGGCCGTTGTCTCTCTAGTCACTCACTGCATGGTGTCGTCAGTGTCATGGACGATTGATGGCGACCGATAAACGTAGCACACACTCGCACGCGGCATGTCTGAATAATTCACCACCCGTACGTTGTAGCGCATAGAATATGCATCAATCGATATTTGCCCGCCAACACCGCGATACAAAGAATATCTATTTGTCTATTCGCCGATCTGACTCGGAGTTCTGAGTCACCTGCATACAATGAGGTATAATCTTCGCCGAACCGCGTGATCCACCTGTTTCAATAAGTCAATGATTTAGAACTACAGCTAAAAGTTTCTGGTCATTAGTAGGCCTAAGTTTTTGGCTTATAAGCTTTTGAGCCGCGACGTTCTTATTATGCCGGGTTTTTTACTTCATATATTTCAATCACTGTTACTGTCGACAAATTTGTTTTTTTTTTCGCGCCCCTATGCAACTGTTTATGATGGCGATATTGGACACGCAACATTGGCGGATTTAAACTTTTGTCGCCCGCGGACACTTTTTACGCTCTTAAATAAAAGAACGTAAATTCTCCCTTTGTGTTTCTTTTTTTCTTTTTCCTTTCTCTCCTCTCTCCAGGTTTTTCTCATTTGATCATACTAGGGATTCTGGGAAACACTGTGGGCTCTCCATGCAGTGGTTCTGGGCTATCGTATTTAATTATGAAGTGATAATAAACTCGTCGCTGACATAAGTTTTTGTATCATTTTGTTGCCAGCGCATACGTTTTTGCAGTAAATGATACAAGACGACGTCTAAAGCAGGCCATGTATAGAATTCAAATTTTGGAGCACCCGTACGTTTCTCTTTTTCTTTTTTTCTGACCCACCCTTCTTGTTCGAAAGTTTAACAGCTGTAGTAGAACAGATTCTACGATGGCGCATGCTCAGTCTCGATTACATACATGTAGGTCGCTTGGTTGTCAAGGACGCGTCTGCCTTACGACGACGGTTGCTAGATATTGCTATTGTTTCTGCAGCTACTTTGTATCACACTGCACGAACCAGTGCTTTGATTAACTCGGCCGTAACGTTTTGTTATGCAACATCCGGTGCCATGTTTAAACCTTTCGGCTGCACGTATATAGCACCACTTTCACGGTTCAGTGTCGTCACGCGCGTAATACGGTAGCACAATACCGCTGAAACCGAGAACAATAATACACGTAATAATAATAATAATAATAGGCTAGGCCTACAGGTGATGATGTTAGCTACAGGCTAGGCGATAACAGAAAAAAAAACTTTTTTAAAATTTTGCTTTTAATGTATTTAGTGAATTGATTGAATTGCTCACTCACCCATAGCCAGAAGAGTGTGTTGGGCGGACTACAAAACAAATGCACCGTGATCTCAAACACACACGTATACTTCTTACATTTTGTCTTATTTGCCTGGTTTATTATAACATATGAATACCACGAGTGTATTGCCAAATGCCGCAGTCCAGCGAACAAGATAACTTTTGTAAATGTCAGGGTTATACACTTGAGCGTATTATGCTCTCTGACAGTTGAAAGTCTTGAAATAGGAAATGAGAATGTCATGTGGCATAATGATCTTAAATATTTAGGTCATCTGTTTCAGTCGGGTAAAGTGCTTAAACCAGTGTTTGATGTGTGTTCGCAAACTGTCAGTCTATCTCCAGCTGTTTTCACGAAAGACTGGCCAACAACGGTACAATAACGACTTTTACGGGGGTACCGCTCTTTGATGCCCTCGTGCGCAGGTTTCCTTGAACCTACAAAATTGAGACTTAAACCGTCGAAATCTACGTTTAATGCTAAAAATTCCATACGCAGCTTGTCTGTGTCTATCTCAATTGGTTTCAGCGCAATTCGCTCTTGAAATGTGTCTCGCAGCCCGAAATCGGCAAAAAATCCATAAAATATTCTATTTAAGCGTTCAAGGTCATCCAAGGTCATTAAAATCAGTGGCAATCGAGAGCCAGTATACGACTTTCTATTAGTGACTAATAGTAACATAAGCCCTATCTCGCGCCGTTACTGAGATACAGCGACTTATTGGCCAAAAATCGCAATTTTTACCCACCCCCCTCCATTTAGCGCCCTTGTTCGGGATGACCCTCTTCGAATTTATGGAAAAGATTTACCGTTCCTGAAACTAGAGTCTTCCAGGCAGCCGAAGGTGAAGATTTGGTGATTCTAGCTTTCACCGTTTTTGACTGATTCACCCATGTGACGGACGGACAGACGGACGGACGGACAGACAGAATTGCGATGGCTAAGACGCGCTGAAAGCAGTAGCTGCTTTCGCGAGTAAAAATGATATAGCGTCATTGTCACAATGTTAACTGTGAATCAGAAACGTTGTGTTGGCGCTGACTTGTCCTATGTGTGGTAGGCGGTAGTAAAAAATCGCTTTTAAACCTAAATTTAAAAGTACCAAAAACCTTACTTGCTTGCCTCCTTACCTGCTGCTTGTGTGTAAATGGGCTAAAAATGCCCACGTTATTTCGTTGTCCTCTGCTCTGTTATTAAAACATGTTGGCCGAAGTCGACGTGACAACATGACTTGATAGATTGTTTCATGTGTCGATAACTCGCTGGCTGAAAAAATTCTGGCGATCATGTGGACTTGAGCGTGGCTTAGATAGTTTCAGATGACGTCCTCTCTGGTGACCGAATAAGTGTGATGTTGGGTAACAATAGTGCCCGGTCATTAGTGGTTATGGCGTCACTTGATCTGTTTCGTTAAAATTTTGGTTGCTTTTTTCTTGCAATATATTTGATGCTAAAGCTCAAATTGATACCAGTCGTAAAAAGTCATAAGCCAGCCGTATAGACGACACGGCCAAGTCTATAGGGCTCGGTCTTAACCGTCAAAAATAGCTTCTTTAACTAAGAAAACGGTAACCAGAAAATGCAACATTATAAGTCGCAGAAACATAAGCTTTGGGCTAAACCGCTAGACTCATAGAAATCTCCACTTTAAGTCCGATTTGCTGTTGTCAACGCAGCTCACGGTGCAAGGTCTACTCACGATTACGCGCAGCAGGTTTCCGCGCAGCCGAGCGGCGCGATCGGCGCTGAAACGTGCTGCGCGTCAATTTTTGCTGAGTAGGTGCAAAGGCCTCCTACTAGGCTTATTGTGTAAAGTTTGAAATGTACGTCGACTCGACTAAAGTCCTTTGCAGCGTGCTGCTTAGGGCGTCAAAGAGGGTTATTTTACCGCTATTGGCTCGTGTAGCGTGAAAACGGTTGCAGATAGGTACAGACATGCTGATTATCATAACTATGACAAGCAATAGTGACAAGCTTTTTATTGGTGTCAACGTGGATGACCTAGAATGATCTTGAACCTCCAAAATATGGGTTTTTAGTAATTTTTTTTGCGATTTGCACCCCCGTAGCAATAAGATGCACTAGTTATCACATGACACGACTGTCATTCTATGTTTCTGCCCCTTCTTTCTGAAAATTATTTTGAAAATGAGCGGTGGACATTTACTGATCATTTTTCATAAATTCTGGTAGCATTTCTAGGAGTTGAAATATAATTGAGTTTGTAATTTTATTTTTCCTTGCGCCATCAAAGAAGTATATTTAGCTGTTTCTCCGAAGCATTAGTCCAATGCTCTAGAACCGTGGACCCAGGTGGCATCGCGTACATGTCCGATTAACTGTGCTTAGCTGGCTGCACGCCTGTATCCCATATAGTCGTCCGGTCACGGGTAAAATTTAATTACACAGCATGTCGGAAGGATATTCCGCTATAAACCGGATCGCAATTCTACTGACGATGCGTAGCGTACGTACGGCTGTCCTCCGAGCATAAAACGCTTGATCGTATGACGATGCGGGGTGTAGCATCGCTCACCTTTCCTGACGTTACGGGCAGCGGCTATACACGAAATAGGCCTACTGGAGAAAAAGTTTGATCTACATGGTGCGCCAACAAAAAAACAACCCCCTAAAATGTTTGCATATCAGCAGCGGCAGAACGACATTGGGCCAAACTTTCGTGTCTTATAGCCTATTACGAGTGTTTGCACAACACAGCCCGCGATTTTTATTAAGACATTTGACATTTTGATAGGTCAAAGGCGAGCTCACTTTCACTTTTCTGGATGTATAGATTGTAGGCGCGTTGCTGAGCAAAGATTATTGATTCGCGATTTACTTTTTAATTGAATGTTTTATACCTTTCTCGCTAATCTTATCGTAGCTTTACGTGAAATTTGAGCATATGCGGACGGACCCATTTTACGCAAGATTTGTAAAATCGTGTCTTCTCGGCCATTGACGACATGACACAGCCCACACACCGACACCTGAGAGACCCAAGCAGTTGTGTGCCCATGAACGCTGCAGGGCGGTTGTGACGACGCAAAGATCTAAGTCCCTGCTGCTACCACCCATAAGTTTGCGTATTGATTGATTTATTGATTACCCTAGAACGTCACATCCGAATTATTGTAGTTGGCCCCGCTTTACCAAGTGTTCTTCTAGCTATGGCGGAGAGAGGATGCGTGCTTTCCGTCTGCCTACGACGCCTGTTCTCTTGCATCTACATCACGATTACCGGTCAGTCGCCGTGCAGTTGACGCTGTTGCACGGTACTGTTCCAGAATGATGGTTTCACGTTTCCCCCTGGGCCGTCACGCGATGTACGTTTCATGTCGTGTCTGAAACTCAACTTATCAGTTATCGTGTCGGCGGCTTGAAGAAATCCACGACGATGACGTGTCTCGGTAACTTAGCTCGGCCCACTCACACAACTTAGCCGCCCGTCGCCGTCAGCATTCTGACAGTTCAGAGATCACAGAAAACGTACATTACGGAGCAGAATCCTGTTGGACGCACAGAGCGTTCGCCTGGCTTCAAGGACAGCACCGGGCGGCGGCCAGCAAGCGATTATCCAGCAGCAGGCAGTGTCGCCAAGGTCGTAAATCCTGCTTAGTTGTCGACGTCGACAATGCGTCGTCCAACGACGATCTCTCTGTGACTCGGACGTACGTACGTCGCACAGCAAGTGACGTCGCTGCGTTACAATCTCACTTCCTGAGACACTGCTATGCATATGCGTAGCGCATGAGACCGCTCGCGTAAATAATTGTATGCATGTATATAGCCTAAGAATTATAGGGAGCTTCAGTTCGCACTTTAAATTTTTATTGCGTTGTGACCCATTCACGACATCATGACGTACATGGTTTTGCTATGGCATTGTACTGGTTTTGTGTAAGGATTTTTTGACACGCTACAGTTATGCCGTAGGGCGTTTTGGCACGATATGTCGTCCGTACATCTATAGGTCTGTAGGTCGATAGGTCTTAGGGGAAAAATTTTTGGACGACTAAATAGCCTGTGTGTTAAACTCGGGCATGCAAAATTTCAGCCATCTAGTGCAGAGAAAACATTTTCAAATTTAGGGTTGAAAGGAAAAGAAGTAGGAAAAATGTGCGTCTTTCAGAGGATAACTGGCCATATATTGGAAACGGTGAGAGATTCAGCAAAGGTTACTATTAATCACTAACAGGAAGTGGCATACGCCCTATCGCATGAAATGTAACTCATTGACCTTGGATGACTTTGAAGGTCAGTGCTGCAACAGAAACTGTATAGGCTGTAGCGTGTCTTCCCTAGTGATAGCTGGACTTTCTTGTGATATTTTTTTTCTTCTGCGCACGATATTTTCTTGGTAAGGAACCAACAATCATCAGCTGTCTCAAGGTGCAACTACTGTAGATTGCTTAGAATTCGGTGTAACAAAGGGGGTTTTGCCACAAGGTTTATTGTCACCTGAAATTCAATTTCATTCAATGTTTAGGAAATTGCTGCATATGTTGCTGACAGCAAGGTTCGTCGAGTAAAATTGTACTGTCGATTACTAGTTGGTTAAATTAATCTAATGTTTTCGTTCCCATATGATCTGGAATCAACGTTTAAAACACCGGATTTTTTAAATTTTAATGTTTGATTGAGCGCATTTTGTGACGAACAGCAATATGAGCATCAATTCAACAATCGTTCGGGCACGACCTATAGCTGGTTTGCTGTGTGCCAGCAGAAGTGATTGCTATGGTTGACTGCTTTGTCAGTTCGTAAGTAAGTAAGTAAGTAATCTTTTATTAAACAACGGTCAAACGCCATTGCAAAAACAGAACATAACAGAGCATAATCGTTACAATATCGATAAGAAAAAAAAAGAAAAAGAAAAAAAGGGGAAAAAAGAAAAGAAAAAAAGACAATAAAATGAAACGAAATACGGTAGAGCTACAACAGATCTACATGCAAAATCTAATATGCATCACCAAACAAATATCGCAGTACAAACGAACGTTTGGAATACATTTCTGACTACGATAAAGCGTAGTTTCCACGCAACGCAACGCGCGCAGCAAACGCAACACAACGAACGCAGCTGGCATAACAGACGCTGCGACAACCGCTTTTATCCTTGCGTTTTATGGCCGTTGCGTCACCCGCGTTTGTTAGGTACTTTCTTGCGTTCGCTGCGTTGTGTTGCATGGAAACTCCGCCTCAGTGTGGCGTCAATCTGGGTGGCTGCGACTTGGCGTCGCACTTGTCGTCAGCAGCAGCTCGCGGGGTTTCAATTATTCATCGTTCGTCGTCTGTTTCTATTGCCTCGCGTCGTCCATCAACTGCGTCGCCGCGTGCGGGTGTGGGTCACCGTTCGTCCGTCCGTCTTGCAGTGCGCTTCACAAGTCGCCCGGAAACGCGGCTAATTCTTCGACGAACGCACTCGCGCCACACAGCGTCTAGAAGTATACATTCCAAACGACAGCGAGAATAACTGAATGACCGACTCCTCTAGTAACGAGCTGCATGCCTTTAATTTGCGCAGCACGTTGGCATTTCAAGTTAAAACTGCTCAGTTAGATTGCGTAGTAGTTGTCAGATAAGTGGATCTGTGAAATTAGTTCACAGCGTGGAATATAATCAGAACTGCATTTACCGCTGTGTATCCTGGCGGGCATGCAGTTTCTGGGCGGAGGCTAGTCGGCTACGTTAATAAGATTTTTTGACGCGCTACAGCTATGCTGTTGGGCGTTATTGGCACGGTTGTCGTCCATCTGGTTGTCCGTCTGTCGTCGTCTGTTACGGATGTATTGTGGCTAAACGGTAAATGGTAAGGGGTCGCTGATGGTACCATCGGATAGTGTGCTGGTGACTTCCTATAAGCTATCAATGGTAACCATGTCTCCATCTGCAGCGGTACGGCCGCAACTTTTAATGGAAAGTTTCAAGCTATAAACTATGAATGGCCATATCTCGGAAACGATGAGAGATAGAGCCAAGGTTACTATTAATCACTAATAGAAAGTGGCATGCGCCTTTTCAAATAAAATGGAAATCATCGACTTTGAACGACCTTGAAGGTCAGTACTGCAACAGGAGCTGCGCGTCTTCCCTAGCGACAGCTGGGTTTTTTTTGTTTCCAATCGGTAACCAAGAGCTTTAAAGGTTTTGAGTTGAAGTTTGGTGTGAGTGTGTAAACGCACTCCGTGGGGTGTGGATAGAACGCTGAAGTCGATATTGGCCATAAACCGGGAGAACACGCGCGTCCATTCTAGTTAGCCTTTTAGTCGCGTTGACGCTGATCGTTTCATGCCATTATTTTATCGCTGCGCAAATTGCCGGCGTTTTGGCTCGGTCGATAACACGGCGGGCGATTATGCTTAGCAGCCACTTGTTGATCTGCGACGCTGCAGGCAAGGCAGTCGCCTTGGTCGACCGACACGCGACAGGCGATGTATTATGGGTGGTGTTGGGGGATCATCGTGGAAATTTGGACCGTGACGACGTGGGGTTTAGGGTGTGTTGGTGAGTGTAATAACAGGGTATGGGAGATAATGACCGTGGAATAACAGTCAAGTGGCATTAATATGTGCGAAGTAACTGCTGGTATATATATATGAAGACATTTTTATTCGGGCGTTGAGAGCGCGGCGCATTGTGGCATTGTTAAATTGCGCCTTCTATGCAATTGCGCCTCCTTACTTACTTACTTACTTACTTATATATACATCCGTGGCATACGAAAACTGGTGGGCTGGCTGTTAGCTGTTTTTGACGGGCCTCCGGGCTGCGTGTCTTTTGTCTTACGACACAGCGTCAAAACTGCGGCTGGGTCTAAGTTATGATGAGCAGCCAGCGTGATAGACTGATCAGACTCCTTGCTTGTTAAGTTGCCTGTGACAGTAAACCTACCTGGTGGTCTGTAATAAAGTGTGCCTTCATTTACCTTAGTTAGCATTTGGCGGTCGTTGCTTGTTACGATAAATAACTCATTCTTTCGCTCGTTTTGCTGCACCGTTTAATTCTGACACAAATGCTGCCGTGGCTTCTCAAATGCTGTTGCAAATCTGCAATGGACGTTTGTTCCCAGTTTATCACGTACTGTAAGCCGGGCCACCGTCAACGACTGTTGCGCGCATTCTGCAACTCCCAGAAATGCCATTATCGAAATGTTCCGTGCTCGAGATGCTCAAAACGTAAACTTTCGGATTGCGATTGGCCGTTATGTATAGAGGACTTCTACAGCGTTGCTCTGGGTGCATGTCCACTGCTGTAAAAAAAAGTCAAGACGTGATTTAGACGTCGGCCTAATTCTGACGTAATATGCGGCTGTCCGCCTACCTATAGGCTACATGTGTATAGCATCATTAACGTCAACCTTTGTTTTTTTAACTGAAAATTAACACATTGGCTGCGCCTGCCCTCAGAAACGTTTACCCCAATTTCGGTTTTTTCTGTGCTTTTTGTTTTCGAGTTAAAAGCCTGTGCCGGACAGAGAGAGAAGGGGGGAGTAGACGGACAGACAAGACAGTGATGCGGACTATTTAGAATTAGATGGCAAAAGCTACTAGCTTATTATTATGTGGACACAGTTCACATGCAAAATCATGGTGAATTTTGTACGCCTTAATCAGTATTTTATAATCGATATTGTAAATCTTGTTACGGCGACTGCGAAAAGTTGTGAAGTTTGTTTGCCATTTGTCGAAGTTATGACAAATTATGACAGTTATGAAGTTATGAAATGTAGCTATACTTGAGTAATAAAGATGTCGGCCGTTGCACCGTTTCTGGTGTAAAGATAGGAGGGAGCAGTGGGGGTACGTGACCTCCTTAGAAGCCTATTCATGCAGTAACTGAATATAGTGCCAAAATGCATCAAAATACTTTATTTGTACACCAAAAAAATCGAAGAATGTCCGAGAAGGGGCACAGTTTCCTTCCCAGACCCTTCTTCTGGTAGGTGCCCGTGTTTCTTTACATTCAGATTCTGGCTATGACGCTGATCTGGTATACAGTGCCAGTATTTAGCCGGTAGTATTCGTGACACTCGATTCGCCGCCACTGGACATCCTGAGCACTGATCCGCTGCAGATGATCCGGTAAGTACGGAAGACTCTTCTCTTGTGACACGCGCCAAGGAGCAGCAGCAGCAGCAGCAAAGATGAGTTAAAGGTAAAGTCCAGTACTTGCTATAGCGCTTCTTACACGAGACGAATTCGTGGCTAAAATCTCGGAAGTGGCAGCTGATTGGCATGAGCTAATGATACCGCAGCGCACTAACGAACAATTGGACTCACGGTTTGCAGCTAGCAGACATACCACCGCCCCAATCGGCCACACTAGGCCTTCGCCCCATAGCCCGTAAGCTACTACTCTTTTCCCGTCCCACGGAGGATAGGAGGCTGAGTTGGTCTGAGATGAGCATTGAGCGTGCTGGTCGGTCGGCTGGTTGGTTACTATGTGTGTGTGTGTGCGTCGTATATTAAAACTGAGCGCATGACTGACGACACTGGCTAGTCATCCATCAATTAACTGTCGACGTTGACCGCAGCAGCCTCAGTATATACGTGATCAGCGGCCGCGGGCCACCCACAGTCCGTCATATCGTCCGACTGGCGCATGGTACGGTGGTCATTACACCAGCTAACCACCAAACGACAGCCAGCTTAGCTGTGCTTAGTACGACCGGTCGAGGTCAGGCAGACAGTGCTCACCATTTCTGTTTCTACTCCTTAGTTTAAACTCCTCGATAAAATATTGGATGTGGAGTTTTCAGTACTGTTTTTGCCAACTTTTGTGCTATTTTTTCATCTCAGTAATGTCACATTCGTAAGACTCGCGTGCCCGTTGTGTCGCATAGACTACGTAATTTTTATGACGTGCACTGCCACAAACGTCATGGTAAATCATAGCCTGTGGTCTGCTGATGTCACTCGACTGCCATTAATGGAACCGCAGGGAACTTAGCGTTGAAAAAAACAAACGTGTCGATACATAGATAGTTATTATTATTTTTGTCGTCTGGAGCCCAAAAACGATGGACAATAGGTCGATTTGATGCCGTAATGAAATGAAATGTAAAGCCGACGATACAAGAAACGTAACATCTTGTGGTTAGAGTTTTTGATAGCTAAAGTTTGCATGGAGTTTTGATATGTGTAAGGCAAGACTAGAAAAACGTAACTTTTTCTAAAAACTTTTTTAGTTTTAGAATTGTTAGGTTTTTAAAAAATTTTTGCTAAAGTTTTCAAGTACACAAAATCACCACCAAGAAAAACATTTTATATACTCTCTTACAAGTAAACAGTATAATTACGTGATTGACGTCATAAGTCAAAAATCACGATTAAAATATGAAATAAAATATGATATGCAATAAATTTCACAGCAAAACAAAAACGTACGCTACATGAAAATTGAACTTTTAAAGTTTTAAGGTTTTTTTAAACTTAAAAACCTAGTTTTTTCGGACCAATTTTTAGCTCTGGTGTCAAACTTACACAGAATCACAATGTCTCTTATCCATCAACTTTTTTCTCGCTTTTTCTTCGTTTGCTACGGATAGTGCGTGTTGCGCCTAAAATCTCCAGAAATTCGGGACAACATAGCTTGTGCTACAACTGTCATACCCAACGTCCATATTTTGAGGGTTTAGACCCAATCCCCGTGACTTGACTGTTTTTAAACAGGTAAACAGTAAAACCGAAAATTAGGAGGAATATAAATCCACTTTTGGTGAAAAAGAACGCCGTTGTCATCGCACGAGACTGTCAACAGCATCCGTGGTTTCTGAGTCAAAAAAGCAGGTGCTTCGTCAACGGTTCAAAGCATCGATGCATTAAGCTACAGCGTCTGGTGGGGTAGGTGCTCAATCTGCGCGTCTTCGTCGTCTGTTACGTAATGAGATAATGCCAAGGCGACGACGTCCCTACCGACTCCTGAATATTCCATGAGAAACGAAAATCGGCAGCAGCCGCCAGCTTCCGAGTCCTGTTGAAATAATTGAGCCGAGCTGAATATATGCGAGGTTGATGCTGTTGCGTACGTAAGCGTATATTTAAGCGGTTCGTGTCGGTGTTTGTGCGAGTTTTTGTACATCGAACGACCATTCAGAAAAAGCTATAAAAAGTTAAAAATTATTAAACACCACTTTTGCATGCTAAAGTTTTACAAAAAATACTAATTTTTGACTTGTAGGTTACATGTACGAGGCATATACCTTAGTGCCTGTTTTCTTTTCCAGTCCATTGAACATGGGCTTGCTACTGCTGTTAAAACCTGTTTAATTTGAAACTCATGCTTAATTAATTTTTGTATATGCCGTCGTTGACTAAAACCAAATTGTATGCCAGAGGAAAATCTTTGTATAAACTGCTGCGTGTTAACTGGTTTTGACATTTATGTATCGTCTTTTTCATGTATGTGTGAATGTGTTAGCCCTGCATATATTTGATGTGCTAAACCACTTATACATTTTAACAACATTCGTTTATTTCATTTTGTAGTTGGCAGCTTAAAAACCGTACATTGGTACATGTCAAGCACGGGATTTTGCATTTTGCGTAGCGTCAGCACGCAGACCGAACGGTCGTTCAGCATAGTATAATGCGATCAAGTACAATGCCGAACAGAAAAAAGGAAAAAAAACAGAAAATATCACAATTTGTAGTTTTAACAATGCAAGTTTATAATTCAGTGAGTAAAATTTAAACGAACTTGACAACTCAAGAATATAGGACAGTATTTGTTTAGCCTTTTTAAGAAGCAAATAGATTAAAAATGTAGTAAGTTCAATATGATAGACTGCCTTTGCAACAACGTCGCGAAAGGTATGCAATATACCAGCTAGCTGTATGTTAGGTCTACACTGTGAGGCATAAAACACACCAAAATTTATCGTTCGTAACTTGAAGGTCGATTATTGGATTCTAGTAATTTTTGGTACGAATATTCCAGACACAAATAGCCATCAAATGATTTTCTTATGTTTCCGCCTTACCGAACGTCTGTTTCTGCACTACCGGGGAAAACTGAACAAGCAAAATATTACATTTTTATTTAATGCAGTATCATTATGTGATTCAAATAACGTACATTCAGCCTATTTTCTGCAAATGTCTAGCACTTTAACTGACAGTTTAATCTAACTGTCTAGTTGTACAACTGCTGACTGCAAATATTCAAAATATCGGCCATTCGTGCAAACACAGGCAGGAAGATGCATTCTCCATTCGTTGATAGCAGTGTTGATAATGTTCTGCTTCAGATTTCAACCAGTCGCTTTTTGAGTTCATTGATATTTCTAAACAGCGTCCCGTAAACTTGCTGCTGCATAACACTGGAAATACTGTCGAATGGACTGTGATTAGGTCTATTAAGGGTTACGTATCTGGAATGATTTAATTTATTTATGTTTTTCTTTTTTCTTATCTCATGTTGCATTTGTTTTGTTTTCTCAGGTAATGCAGCAACAGACGTTCGGTGAGCTGGGAATTTGAACTGCCATTTTATGGCCAGTTATGTCAGAAATGTTTATACCAAAAACTATTAAAATTTCGTTATCTTTCTTTAAGTTTCTATCAATAATGTCACGGATGGTTTTTGGCATTTTGGTTCATTTTAACGCTGATTTCATGTATTTTGATTTTCCCAGGTAGTGCAGAAGCATATGTTGGGTAAGGTGGAAACTTGAGTAATCATGTGATGACCAGTTGTATCAAAAATAGTTGTACCAGAAAATATTAAAATCCGATAATCCACCTTCCAGTTATGATCTATAAATTTTAGTGTGTTTTAATGCCTCACGGTGTATATTTTTGCTGTAATATACGGCAGCGAAGCGCATATGGATGTGTACGCAATGTGTCCAGCAACATATCACACAGAGACAGTGACGGTCGTCGCATTGCAACGATGGAACGTTACCATTATATACACATAGTGCACTTTGCGTAATGAAAGTTGTGACCAGTTTACAATACGTCCTGTATCGTCATGTACAGTCTAGCCAGTGGATCGATTCGCTCACACTGAATTAACCGACTCCTTGTTATGTCTCTCTACTTATACGTGTTTCGCTTATTTGAGGATTTCATGATCGTCGTTTTCCCGGTTTTTTTCCAGTTACCTCCTCCCAGAGAAGAATTGATTCCTCTGTTTGTTAGTCAGATTACTTTCAAAACTCTGAATGGATTTTTATAAAAAAAAATTATAAACGAAGAAACGATTACATTTTAGTTGCTATCTGGATCGTGATGTCTAACCCGTAAACGCTTTAAACAGATACTCAGGTATACCGCGGCGAACTGTCACGCTATTGAGCCGTGGTCGCCTTGTGGCATTGCCATTTTGTCGTACAGATTTGAGTGTTTCCTGAGCTTTTTGTTATGTTGTTTATTATCGTCTATTTTTTAAATATCTCACTAACTCTTTGACTCTTTATATCACATAACGCCATTCGATAAACATGTATCACTCATTTATGGCACGTTGTTAACAAATAAATAAATACGCGTCGCCTTAGTTGTGCGTTATATAAATTTGCTCAGTCAATTTGCTTGCTTAAGTAAGTAAGTAAGTAAAACTTAGCATGTCAATGACCGCGCATCAGAGCATGTGACTACCACACCAGTGTGTTACCTACTGGTCGTCGTTATTGAATTATCGTTTCATTCTTCGATCAGCTCGACTCGTGCCGTTCATTCCACTCCCACAATGCATTTCTGCACGCACCGGAAGCGGAAATGCTTGCCAATGTAGGGCGGCATCTGGCGGTGGCGCGCTGTATAGCTGGCAGCATGGTCACCGGATTATCACAATCCAATTTTCCGCGGTATATTTTCTCGCTGATTCTTTTATTCTATTGTACATCGGCGGACGGCACTTCATTTGGATAATATGATACTGCAGCATGTCGACATTGACGTTACGTTCAGCGGCTGAATCATGCTGCTGATGCAGCTGCATAAGAACCATGTGAAAGATGTTTACTGCCATATGATGCATTTTGCCCATCTTTTCTATGTGCGATGTCGGTCTACGATGCTAACGTACTGACACTTATTATTAATATTACAACAGTTTGTAATTTTTTGCCGCTTTGGACCCTGGATTGAACATAATACCCATTCTAAGCGACATTTTGGTTTTTAATATCTTACTATCTATTTCCAAAACCTTTATTTTGAGATTTGTCTGTCTCAGAAGCGAGCACAATGATTGTTCGACATATTTTTTGTAATCTCGCCGCCGCTGACACTGCCATGGTCGCAAGGTTACTGTGGTTTTTCCCACATGCGGCAACATCTCAGTGGAAATTACTCTAGAACGGCCACGAGATCGTATGACTGTTCCGTCTGGAGTGAATGCCCACTAGAAACACTGCGCCTACGTCTTTCGTCTCACCGGCCAATTTTCACGATTTTGTCATCGCAACAACTAGAACTCTGTAATCACTTTTAGGTCATTTTTTCATAGCATGCACTGTTTACACTTAATTTTGCCATTCGTTAAATTATCCGCTATTGGAAGCGATGACTTTCGCGTGAAGCAGTTATCCCTGCAGCAGCCATGTTGATGGATGATGAATGACTTTACCCGTGAGGACACGAAACTGAATTGTGTGTACTCAGACAACTGCTGTATTGAATAGGACAAACAATTCGTTAAGGGTCACTCGGTACTTGCGACAAGCGTCACGAACGATTAATTGTCGTTGTCCTCCATATGTCCACTTGTCATAATTATAGTAATGCGTTATGAGTAAATGAAGCAGTTAACGAGATCGGTGTTCTTGCAAAACGAAAAGTGCACAAAAATATTTGAACTGGCGTCTAAAAGTAGACTGAGAGAATGAGAGAAATGGGGAAAGTATTGTTCCAAGTAGACGGTTCAGCACGCGTGCCCGAACACGCTTCGGACCACACGAGGACATTGTTTATGGTATCGTCATTACACAGCGTTCACTCATTCATTTGTTCAGTACAGTCCTGCAGTGCGTATTGGCCTAGAACATCGCCAAGTCATCATACCACGCTAATCGATTAAGCCTATGAACGGGTCGCCTAGAACACCATTGTCATTGATAATTATTGGTCTACCTGGATACTGAACCAGAAAGCTTGCTATTTATTCAGTCGCCTGCAAGATTTGATTCGGGGATTCAGTCTGTAGGCCCCTACTTTGTGCGGAAATGCATCAACAGCGAGTGAGCCACTCTGGGTCGCGCTCTGGCGAGTGGCATTAACGTCTACCGCTGACGTTCGTACTGGAGGAAGACATTTTGAGCACCTGCTGTAATAAAAATGATGTTATGTAACACGTTTGACTTTTTGAGAGATAATAATTGCCAATCGTCTTTCTGAGCTGACGCGTGCACTAACCAGTATGAATTTGTTGTTGTAAACGGCCAAACTACGACTTCTGAATTTCACAAGATAAGTGCAGCAAGGGTATTGGGATGAGATCGGCTAAACTATAGTCATTTATATTGCGTTTATTTGTAATGTTGTGTGCCAAAAATTATCAAAGTCGGCCAATATTTCACAGAGTTATTCAAAAAATAAAAGCGCCACGCATTTTTGAGACACGGTGCAGTGATCACCGTTTACAATGACTTGTAACATTTTGTCGTTCTATTATAC
>Ga0209671_1000710_pt1 | contig 24000 bp, 17 predicted proteins | sample WorMetHERISLAND2_2_FD_187401 | JGI IMG/M metagenome (GOLD analysis project Ga0209671, IMG submission 187401) | Marine gutless worms symbiont microbial communities from Max Planck institute for Marine Microbiology, Germany - Olavius geniculatus... | ecosystem: Host-associated > Annelida >... | reverse complement strand
GTATGGCACTATTTCCAAAAAAGGTTTTCATATGCTTATCTCAGTAACGTAACAACAGCACTGTCAGCATATCACTTCTACAGCAATCACCAATGTGGATAGCACTCCCAAAAATACATGCAAAAATAACTTTTGGAAAAAGAACATCACCACCAGATGGCACATTTTATACAACAAGAATCTTAGAATAGCTTGGAAGTATGAAACATTATCACAATGGCGACAAAAGCAACATATCACTTATTCGATAAAATGAAAGATAAGCTTTTATATACTGATTTAACCAAACACTTAAAAGATGGTCAAATGCACGTCCACGGTATAACTAAAAAACACTAAATAGCATTTATACTCTGCTAACGAACATCAGTATAGTACTACGTCAGAAAGCGTAGACAAAACGTAGCAAATTCCAAAATGAGGAGTGCAATGTCAAATGATAATAAGAATGACGACACAGTGAGAAACGGTTCACTGACCATTGAGTGAAGTCTGTTCAACACTAATGCCGCGAGTGTAGCCAGCATGAGGCTCAGTGTGATTAGACGCATTCACATTGTGACGATGATCAGAGTCCGACATCATGTCGTCTGTCAACCAAATACACACAAAAATAAAATGAGAAAATGTCATTTTTAAAAATTTTTGATGGTAATCCAAAATCTCGCGTAAATAGTGCATCATTATTATCAAAAATTCTTCACCACTAGAGAAGTAGAAATAGGACATAAACTGACACTTTGCAATGCATTGTGAACGAATTTTAATTAATTTTACGAAGTTAAAGACACCGGCTCAAGAATGAATCACACTCAGATAACAAAGGCAAACCAGATACACATCCAGGAATTTTTCAGTGCAAAGTTTTGGACAAAATTTTGGACCGGTGGAAACAATTATCAGACCTGTTGCACTGGTCAGATGGCAGAAGTGTTCTCAGCAAAAGTTCAAAATCTTTGACTGCTTCCAGTTTCAATGAATTATAGCTTCCGTGTGATGGGTGAAACTGGCAGTTCTATCTCAATTTCTAACTGCAAATCAGTACAGTATCACATCATATCATATACCTGGGTAGGTAGATCTGACTGTAGCATCTGTAGTCTCTAGTGCAGCAGTAGCTGGAGTTCTGAACGTCGATCGTAGGAGGCCGCCGAGATACCCGCACTTGAGTGCTTCTATCAGAGCCGTCTTACCGACGCCGCTGCTACCAAACAGCTTGAGTTTGATGCGACCCAGTGGCCGACTGCACGGCTCCAATTGTCTGCCACAGTGTAACTGCCTATCCTGCATACACACAAGGCAACGCTACGCTCACACGACTACAAGTCCGAGTCCAAATTTCCATTTATAAGTTGTTTATCTATCACCTGCACAACTTCAGCAGCAGCAGCAATTGTCATGTTGGCAAAATCCCCAACGTCACTTTATATTCAAGTAAGCAAAGTGCTTTGTCCTGATATCTCAGTCTGTAAGTCCAGCTATGTGGCAAAACACAAGCTTTAATGTTTAATTACAAATAAAATTAAAAAAACGTTAAATTCTTCACAGAGGCAAGCAATACAAACGTGACAATGTAGTCAAATAAGCAACAAAGTAAATAAAAAAGGTTTGACTTGACCATACCTCAAAGTATCATCCGATCTACGACACTTGAAGATTTTATTGGAGATGGCTCTCTAGACCGGAAATAAGACAGAAAACAAGAAGCGTTTGGCATCCCACCAAAAACATCGCGGAAGCAAATGTTTCCCGTTAATCTACTATGCCAAGATGGACAGGTATGTATAATAAGTAAGCAAGTATGATGTACAATTGTACATACACTGTTGACACCAGTGACAATTTCAACGACATCAGCGTAGCCACTCCTAATAGCCGCAATCTCTGCATTACGACCATCCTGAACAGCACAACACAGACATATCCTACCAACTGATATCTGCCATCATGTCAATCGCTCTCAAACTAAATCAAACACATTTGCATGGTGCCAAAAGTAATGAGCAAATCAAAAGGTGCAGCTGGTAATTGCAGATTAAAGAGGACACTCAACTGTCAAACTGTCTTGCCTGTCCAGAAACTTAATTTCAAAGCATGTTCACTGAAAATCTCAACATAGATTATTTATGCAACAGCCAATATAAATTTTTTAATTAGTTACATGTATTTTCTGCAGCTAAAACTTTCTCCCCATGGCAATTTGCAATCGGGCCTGAGATATAAATTTGTCACACAGCCACCAAAGACTTACATCTTACCTTTTTACAGCACAAAAAAAAGCATTCATATTTATTCGATATATCTAGCATGTTTTATTTACTAACTTACTAAGTTCAACCAACGACTTCTCAATCACCCATCAGAACAGTTGTTTCGACCACACATCTGCTGACTGACACGCACATAACAAGCCTTAAAACATAGACAAGAAAGCAACTTACAGCATTCCGTAGAGTTGTCTTAGCACCATAAAGAAGTAAACAGCGAACGACCTCTGCATGACCTTGGCACACTGCAAAGTGAAGTGCCGTGTTGCCATCCTGTTAAGTGAAACATCAATCAATCATTAACAATAAACAATACACCAAACTGGAAGTTTCCTTCAAAAGTCTGACCCTGTTGGTTAGACAACAAAAATAGCACAGTGCTTAAAATAAAAACGCCCAATAGTTCTCCCCTCACAATGGCACTAACTCTGCAAAATAACAGACCGAATTAATTCAGTATAAGACAGAAATACCATTACTATTACTACCAGTATGACTTCCAACTTCTGTGCAAATAAACAATGTCTCTTCAAAGATACACCTGGTACCTGATTCACTGGACAAAATTAATATTTCACTGTCATACGATATCTGTTTGCATCTTGGCTCCTATGAATCATATTAATTTATTATAAATATCGCATCTTTGTTATTTTACTTCAAACACTTCATCAGCTGCTTCTTTACATGACCAACTAATAATCAATAAATAATGCACAAACAGAACTTGAAAGCTGCAAGCAAACAACTGTAAAGACCTTGTTCTGAAGGTTAGCATCAAGGCCACAGTTGAGAAGATAGCGAACAACATTGAGATGACCCTCAGACGCAGCAACATGCAGAGACGTGTTTCCGTTCTGTCATTCATCCAACATACACACAGAATATACAGGCTGATAATGAGTTTAGATATGCTCAACTTTATGTGTCAGTCATTAACGGCAGAGTACAAAAAAACAAACAAACAAACAAATCAACAGAAAGGAGAAAACATCAATCTGAACTAAAGATGTCAATTACAGCCTTCACAGAGCAGGCTGCGGTGCTCTAAGATAAACTGCTTTATGTAAGCAGCGAAAGCATTCTACACAGCTGCAGTGCTTTGGTGACACTGAAACACATGGTGCAGCAATTGCAAAAAAAGTTCTTTGCAGTGAACCCAGTTTAACCCGTTATCATTGAAACAGTTAAAGAACAAGCAGCTAAAACCAATCACCACACAAAAACAAACAGCGACAGATAATGGTGCTGAAACAAGAACAAGAACTGCCAGGTAGTGTATTTCAGCGTTCTCATATTGCAGGTTGGACAAAACTGGGAAGGTATGTTGCCGGTATAAGTACTACCACAACAGATGCTGCAAAGGCCTATTGCGGCTGACTGGGGTAATGTTGTGCCTGATAGCTGCAACAGCAGGTCCAATTTTCACTAGCATGGGCAACGGACGGCTGCATGATGCATTAGGTCTTGCCAATTAGCTGCCACTTTCAAGATTGTTGAGCGCTTCTGGTCAAGACTCACGTAAGAAGTGCTACAGCAAGTCCCGGACTTTTTTACCATTACCTGAGTAACTATCGTGCAAAAATTATCGAAAAAAACTAGCGAAAGAAAAACCAAGTGAGTGAGTGAGTACGGAGTACGTGTCTGATATTGCACAGTAACAGAAAACGTCGAATAACAGACAAGCAGCAATGGTACCTCATCAACGAGACGAAGGTTCTGTGGTAGTGGTTGTGTAAAACTGATGCCTTCGGTTGACCCCGTCTCAAACACCGGCGTCGTAGCAGCCGTGGTTGTCGTGGAATATGGCGGTGAGACTGACATACTGTGCTGTAACAACATAATCAAACGTTACCATTGTACAGTTATCATGTATAGCGGCGGTGAAAAACAGCTTTCCATAGAAGGCAACAGTTAACGTATTCTAAACAACATAATGATATGAATAACGATCATAATGATAATCCACAATATAGCAGCAGATCACCTGTATATGAAAGGGACTTTTAGTCATAATCCAAAGTACTACTAAAATCAGCAAAATAAAAGCCGAGCTACTGGTTACTGCAACAAATTCTACCACTACCATAGTGTGATCTGTGCCTCCATCACACTCATGCATCCTGTTAAAGCCATAGGACAGAATCAGACGCCACTTGACAAATTGACAGGTACACCTGTGTGGCCCCAAGTAACACTAGCAGATGGAAACTCTGCCACCCCCGTCAGATTTTGCATTGCACATTGTGGCCAAGCCACTGTATGACTCAAAGTGATGCCATCTAATGCTGACTGACTTTGACTTAGCCACTGTTATTTATCTACGAGAAACAAATAAATTAGATATACCACTACAGACAGGCAATCTACAGCAATAATGACAACACAAAACGAACAGTGCCCACACCTCATTATCGGTGCTGTACAAGCTGTGCACTGCCGATTGACTGTGTACGTTTGCACTATCATCTGAGTGTGGTGGTAGTGAGTTATGGTTGATGACGGTCGTCCAGACATTGTGTGGCACGTTCACATCACAATCAACCAGCATCTGATGCTTGTGAACTGTCGGTAACTGACTGTTAATCAGCTTCTGGCTTTGCTCCGCTTCACCAACCCTACACTCGACTCTCAGTGACTTCTGCCGATCTCTGTCACTGCCCGCCATCTGCATCTGAACGTTAGTTTTCTGATCCGTTTCAATGCCCATGCTGCGTGCCTTTGTCAAGTTATCAGAGGTCAGTGCGCAGTTTATGTACTGCTGCTGTCGGTCTGTTTTATTGTCCTTCCTGCGTGTTGGTGGAGACTGACAGTTCACGAGTTGGTGTCGGTTTGTTGTGTCCACTGTTAACAACTGACAGTTAGTGTTTTGGTCCGTATCGACACAGTCTGCATTGTGTGTTTGTGGCAAGTTCTCATAAGTATGTCTCTGTTGCCGGTCTGTCTCACTGCTGTCATCACAAATCTTCAGCAACCCACATTTGCTACATTTGCATTCTTTGTCCATTTCACTACTTTCATCGGTCCGCAATTTATTTGACGCAGATTTAGCCAAGACTGGTTGAGAGTTAATCTGATGGTCTGACTCACTGTCTACCCTGTGAACCGTTGACAAGTCATTGGAGACTAGCCGACAGTTAAATGGCTGCGGTTTTCTGCCTGCTTCACTGCCCTTGTGGTGACTATCCATTGCAAGGATTGCATCATCAGTTTCTCCGTTGCTGACTCCAATGAGACGATCGCGTCTGAGTTTTTTCTCACTGGATAAGGCAAGTTTGGTGCCGACATGGCTGGTGTTGCCATCGGAATTAACATCACAGTTAGATGATGGCAAGATACGATTGTTAGCACAAGTTGACTGAACATCTGAGGTAGTTTCGCATTGACTATCAGAGACTAGCTTCACTGCTTCAGCACCACTATCATGATTCACTTCCATATTTTCCGTTCTTTCACTGTCCGATTCCGAACTGTTAACCCTGTGATGATAATGCCTATCGGCATCATTAAATGAAGCTGAATTACGGCCATCAACAATGTCTGAATGACCTTCAATGACATCTAAATGACCTTCAGCCTGTGCAGAGAGCATGCTGGAGGACAAAACATACATTTTCTTATGCGTTGTCACGGCTAAATTTAAATCATCTCTACAGTTATTCGCAGTCCTGTTTCTGACATGACCCGATCTAGAATCAATAACGTCGGACTTCTCAACATCACTAGTTTTGACCTTGACATGACATGACTCAGATTCAATGATATCTGATACATTAATGCCATTCATTTTGACTTCAGCATGACACAACCTGGAATCGATGTCATCTAATGTATCGACACCATTCATGTTGATCTCGACATGACACGACCCATATTCTGTAACAGCTGATTCATTGACATAGTTTTTATTAATGACGTTATGAGACAACTCAGATTCTGTATCATCAGACTCTTCAACCCTGGTCATCTGATTTGTCATGTTGTTACAGGCATTTGTGATCAATGGTGGAGCAGGCTTCATCTACAAAAAACAACAACAACAAATAATCTTGCTTGTAACCTACAATCCAAGTACTCCTGAAACAAACAGGTAAGCATAGTACGTGCTCAGTGTGAATGTGTTTATACAAATCAGCGTGGACAATTAGAGGGTATCCGTAGCGGATCCGTGCGAACTATGCGCTGCTGAGCGAATATGCACGGACTCTGCATGTACTATGCGCGTAGTGTGAATGCCACTTAAGGCGTATTACTACAAAATAAGTGCCAGACTACAGGACTGTGCTGGCACAAATTAAGCCCCAACTAAAAGAAAACAATAAAGCAACACTTACAGCAGATATCCACGGATGAGCAAGGCACTGTTGGACTGTGGCTCGATGCCTAAACATATTCACATACAGTGCACAGATAAACTATGAGAAGTCAACAAACTTACAAACTTTACTTACTGATCTGTTTATTACACAGTGGAAAGAGATACTGGTTAAAACACTAAAAGCTGCCTGTATGCCATTAGACAGTAAGCACAATTGATTAGCAATCACTACCTATTCACTGTGGTTGACATCTAGGCAAACTCAGCCTTTCGTTCCTCAATCTCTGTACCAGTACCTACTGCTAAACAGCTGAGAAGAAGATGACACAAATGTCAGCCACGTTTTAGGGCACAAACAGAAAAAAAATCAGCAAAACCGATCTTCACTACAACAGCCATACAAACAGACAGAGACAGTGAGTGAATGAGTGAGTAGAGTTTCAATCTTGAATTACAAGTCACTTCAGAAACAGGTTTTCCTAGGCAATCAGTTGCACTTGTACTGACAACGAAAATCAAAACAAAAAGACAAAACAAAATAACAAAAACACCCAAAACAACAATAACAAATGCTCTAATATACAAGCAAGTATGCACGCACAACCTAACTAACAATGCATTCCTAAAATAACTGGTTTAGAAGCTTTTTACATGATCCAGCCAGAAAACAGATCGGGCCTAGCTGCAAGAACCCATGCAAGGCACAGAATGGCAGACCAAAAGAAAAAGGGAGAGAATAACCTTGAGTCTTTGACAAGCAGTTGACGTATGAAGTCCGTAGCATTGTCACTGACGTCGTTGAAATGCTCGTCATCAAACGTGTAGCTGAGAGCCGACACGTTGGACAGAGTGGACAGTTTGTCTGCACCGAGGAATGGAGAACAACCACTCAGACTAACACACACAGACACATACAGTGAGTGAGTGAGTGAGGGAGTAGGGTTTGACGTCCCACCTGACATTGTATAGGTCATTTCGGGGACAGCCTTTGCAGGCAAAATTGCACATACACATAATAACGAAACAAAAAGTTTAACCTTTACAGAAAGTTTAACCTTTATGAAACATAAAACACAAAAAAATGATGGAAACCTAAAATTGTAAGAACTGCCGATTATAATTGTGCATATGTATGGAAAATTGCAGTTCTAATAATATTTTCTGTTATCCTCCAGTCATCAATCTTATAATGCTGTCTATTGGAGGACAGGGGATAAAGATACAGATGCATACAGGCAGACAGTCTGCCCGCAGACACACAGACAGACACAAACATACAGACTAATTACTTACTAAGCTGTTTCTAACATGTAAACAACGACAACCAACACCAATAGTCACAAAAACATTCACTGTGTTCAAAATAATATTCACAATACTTGAGAGAAAAAGCAATACTGGATCATTTAGCAGTTATGTGCACGAGTAACACTAAACATCCTTACATGACACTAGCAACAATGCATCTTATCGTTAATGAATAAACTTTCATCCTTCAAGCCTCACAAAATTAAGCCAAGTCTACAATCTCCACAAACTGCAGCCCCTTAAACTGGCCAAATAAAACTATCACACATTCTGTCACATAACAATCATCTACAAAGCACCAAGAAACTGACAGCATTAATCAGCTACCAACCACAGATATTTACACAGTGATGCATAATTGTCCTATAACATTGAAATAACCTGGTATAAATCATCAAAAATTTATGCAGAAATGACAACGTACACAAGAAACTAGAAAATTTCCCACCACATCTTTAAGACAATACCAACAAAAACATAAAACTATCTTTGGAAAAAACGAATGACGACACTGAAACTCACAGAATGAAGGCAATGACTCCCACACTCCACATGTCAGTGGCGAGACTCAGCGGGTCAAAGTTCACCACTTCAGGAGCTGTGCATAAACAATAGCAATCCAAAACACCAACCTAATGATCGATCAACCAACCATGTTAACAGCAAATAATAATAACTTGTAAGGGCTGGCCAGCTAGCCAACAATCCCAGTAACTTTCTCTACTGTTAAACAGAACTTGTCACTTCTTCGCCAGTCATCATTATGCCTACCCACAGAGGTGTTGGTTGGAAAAACAGCTATGCTGAGTTGGCCTGCATTGCATGTTTAAAGGCCACCAATACAATACACCTGCACGCTCGTTGTTCTTCTGTGAGCGCATTATAAACGTTTGGAATTCACTTCCGAGTACTGTTAATTTTAGAAGTCTCAATACTTTTAAACAGTCTATAGGTTCTGTTGATGTTACGGTATTTTTGAAGTGTTTTTAAATTGCTCGTTTATTTTTGCTTGTGTTCTGTATTATTTAGGCTTATGGGCGGCTGTCAGTGTTGTTTCAACCTTGTCGTTTCTGTTCATTACTTGTGACCTTGAAAATGTCATTTTCTGTGTCTATGAATGAAATAAATGATGAAATAATGATGATGGTTACCAAATCAGCATTAAACCCAGTACAACATTTACAACCATTTACAAAAACGACCTAGAGCAATGACAACAGTTAACAATGATATGTTCCGTGAAACAGTTCAGTTTTGGGATGTCGTTTGAAGAGTCCAATGTCAGTGATATACTGAAGTGGTCAGCAAGACTGGGAGATAAACATACAGATTCAGACATAGCAAACAGATGGCTTGGTGGTACGACTAACAATCAGACAATTATGGTTTGACTCCCGGTTCGGTTGCTATGAGGGTCGTTCGATAAATAAGTTACAAAACAGCGTCATTCTGTGAGTTTTCCAAATATTAAAAATCTGAAATATACATTTTGTAGGAAATTTAATACTGAGTAGCAGCTGTGAGTTTTATGACGATGACGTCACTGTGACGTCATTTATAAACATTAAGTATGGCAACGCTGACATTAAGATTGTGCCGTAACAAACAGTGTGCTGTTATTGTATTTTTGTGGGCAGAAAAAAATTAATGCAAATCAGATTCACTCTGAGACGCATGCAGTATATGGCACAAGTGCTTTACAAACTGAACAGTTCACGTTTGGTGTAAGAAAATGCTAGATTGGCAGAAATTTGTATCATATACCGAGGTGCAATCAGCCATCTGTCAGTGGCATGGACAGCAGCCAGCTTTGCATCAGGCATTCAGAATTTTGCTGACAGATAAGAGAAATGTTTGAGCGAAATCGGACGATATGTTGAAAAATGAAACATTAAACTTAAGCACTTAAAGAGATGGCATTAACTTGTTAAGTTTATTTATTGTTTTCCTTCTTATGCTTGCGAGTTATGACAGATTACTGGTGAGGAAAATAGTACACGTGTAGACTGTGTTCTGTGAACAGATGACATCACAATACTGACATCATCATAAAAAAATTTCTACACGTGTTCAGAATAAAATTACCCACAAGACGTATATTTTGGATTTTTTAGATTTAGAAAATTAACAAAATGATGCTGTTTTGTAACTTATTTATCAAACGACCCTCGCTTCTAGTGGTTAGTACTCGGATGGTTAACTAACTGTCCAAGAACAAAAAAACAAACTCAGTAAACAACCAACCACCCAGGTCAACTCAGCCTTCCATCTCTTCAGGGTAGGTCAATCCAGTACCAGCCTGCCTGCCTGCGGTTGAGGTGCTGCATGCGGATAGCAAGTAACACACTGTGTGATCCCATACGACAGCTCTGTAGCACTGAGATTCTACGAAGAGCTATATAAACCTTTAACCTTTTTAAACACTGACAGTCTAGTCTGTGACAGACATATAGGCAAGCAGAGAGAGAGAGTGACATTACCAACAAACTCAGGAGTGCCAAGCATCTCTCGGCACTCGACGTTGTCAGTGAGCTTGCGTGCAAGACCAAAGTCGATAATTTTCAGATGCTCATCGTCCACCAGCATCAGGTTCTCAGGCTGCGAACACATGCAACAGACTGTACAAAATGGAAAATCAGAAAGCTAATTTTGTCACCAAATCACTCCCACGAATCCAATAAAAGTTCTGCTTCAAAAACACAAAAAAGTAACAAATAAACAAAGCAAAAATTATAGACAAGAAAAAGCCCTCATTGCTGGAATACTGGAATTTGATTCTGTTCAGGTTCTTCAGGACCACAAAAAAGTAAAAGAGTTAGGCCGGTTTGTCATCCACTTTTTGCTTTCCAGCTCTGTCCAAAAAGTGGGTTCTTGTATGGTTCATTCGGTTCAATTCCAATCTTCAGCAGAAATCAATTGACTAAATTAATTAATTAATCAAAATTAATTTTTGGAAATTAGTCGACAGCACCAGCTATAACCTATTAGCTACTGCTGCATGCTACGATACAAGTTAATTCAAAGACACCTGAGGCACTGACCTTGAGGTCAAGGTGAACAATGTTCTTCTCGTGAAGATGACGAAGACCTTCGAGGACCTGGCGTAGGAACATGGTGGCCGTTGCCTCATCCACTTTCTCACGACTGAACAAGTAGTCAAACAGCTCCCCTCCGGTCATACTGATAACACAATACATTACGCAGCATCATCAACATCATCCTCATCCTCATCATCATCATCAGCAGCAGCAGCAACAGCAGTAGTAGCAGTAAGTAACCTTGGCTAGTGGCTTGCTAGTGTAATAGCAGAGTGCTGGACTTACGATCCATAAGTCGAGTTCTCGAGACACATAAGTCACTATCAAGTGGTTATCGCTTGGAATGTCTGCGGACAGGTAAACCATCTCAGTAACTCAGCCCTCTACCCCTCCGAGGTAGGTAGATCGAGTACCGGCCTGTCTAGCTGGGGTTAAGGCGGGGCATGTTCACCTGTCAGGTGGCAGGTAACACTGTGTGATCCCATATGGCAGGTGACGCTCCGTAGCTCTGAGAAAGGTTTCCCAAAGGGCTATACCGTTTAAACCTGTCCACAACAGGTTGAATTAAAACTGAAAAATGCAACTAAAGTAACAAAAATGCTCAGAACAACTAGCAATCATTATATCAAAAATCGAACGTTCTGTATACTGACATTTCTAAACCTTACAATTGAAAACCCTACTGCTTGCTGTTCATATAACTTCAATGCTACAGTACAGAACGTTAAAAACTTAGTGCCTCTGCTCTGCATAATTTTACGGGTTACAAAAACAAGAAAAACCCAGCTAACACAAAGGGGAACGTGCAACAGCGGTGCATGTTTGAAAACCCAATAAAACAAAATCTATGTTTCTATTACAGTCGCCAGAGGGTGCCAGACGACCGGCGGCTAAATATCTATAGTGTTTTACGTGTACTCGCCAGAAGGCGTGACTTGTCTCGCTCTGCCAACGCCGTATCGGCTGGAAATCGCAAATTTTCCTACCCCCTCTCATTTAGCGCCCTCGATCGGGGTGACCCCCTTCAAATTTATGAAAAAACTTTATGGTTCCTGAAACTAGAGTCTTCCAGGCAGCCGACAGTGAAGATTTGGTGATCCTAGCTTGCACCGTTTTTGACTGATCCACCCATGTGACAGACGGACGGACAGACAGACGGACAGAATTGCGATGGCTAAGACGCGCCCAAGTAGCTGCTGTTGCGCATAAAAACAAAAAAAACACGAAACTATAGATAAATACGCCTGTCGGCAAAGGTTTTACAGTGATTAATGATTATTAAAAAACGGCAGACAATAGTCTGAGCTAAACTCTCTCCAGCACCGCACACTGGTTGATTTCTTGTGACTGACAGCTCATTATTTCCATTCAGCTGCTGCGGCGGCTCACTGTCTGTTCCAAGCACTTGTCAATAAAGCCAGCTCCTGACTATAATAATTACTGACAGTTAATATGGGCAAGACGCGTAATTTTCCATACAGGACGGTACGACCCAATAATAAACATATCATATCCAAACCCACTTATCTGTCACTTAATTACTGAGAAAATGTTCATGCAGATTTCGGTTTTTCTATAATATATACCTTTTAGTTTTAAAGTTAGGAGCTGGTACAAGACAAACAGACAGACAGACATATGTCCAAGATGCATAATGTGGCCTATTAGAACAGCGACAAAGTGAACAAAGACCAAAGTAATTTGGCAAAGAGCGAAATCGCTCCTCATTTGTAGTCGACAGATGGCAACACTGGACTGGCGGTTTTGCCGCTATTTGCAAGTGCATGTTTTGGTTCAGGGTTTAACCCCCAAAAGTCCCCTTCTCCTTCAATAAACCCCACAACTGTACCTGCGAAATGGCATCTAAATCAGGCGAATTTAAGCAGGGTGCACAAACGTGACAGACGACAAATAGACGACCGACCACGCTGCGGAGAAATGTGCAGGAATAGGCGAAATTGCCAATACTAATCGTCTAATAACGACTGCCAGTAAGAAGACTCACAGCTCGAGTATGAGGGTGACTTCGTTCTTGGTCTCGTAGACCTCGTACAGCCTGACGACGTTGTCGTGGTCGAGCTCGGTGAGTAAGGACACTTCACGCTGTATGTCGTCATAGTGGGCGCCCCGGCGACTGGACGCGCTGCGACGCTTTCTGATGGACTTGGCGGCGAACTGACGACCGGTCTGCTTGTGACGACAACGACGTACCACGGCAAATTGACCGCTGAAACACAGCACATATACACAACGCGTCATACACATTGACGTGGTGGCTTGCTGTCGCAACGGTTAGGACGTAGAATTTGGTGAGTTCAACTCCCGCTCGGTTAAAAATCCGGTCGCTGCCATGTGGTTACTCCTGTCTGCAGACCATCTTGGTAAAAAAAACCATCAAAGGCACGATTTCCACAGGTCGAACACGTCGAACAGCGTAAACGTATTAAACTTCCATATATGGATTGTGGTCGAGGATTGTGGTCGAGTTGTTTCGCGAACAGACGACATCCGTAGCGTAAACAGCGACTAGCGGCGGTTGACATGTTCGTCAAACGATTTCGTCAATTAGCTTAAACAACTTTCCGAAATCACGAATGTTTGCGCGACCGTAAACATGTTCGACCTACCAGAATCACGCCTCAAATCAGCCTTACATCCCTCCCGAGTAAATAACCGACGTATACCAACCTGCTTGGCTGGGGTTAACGCGGGCACGTTCACCCGCATCGAATGCCAGGTAACAATGTGTGATCTCACATGGCAGGTGACGCTCCAAGATGGCTTAACATTACGAGCAATGTACAGTACACCCTTTAACCTTTAGCATCACATCAGTGAAACTATTGCACAACAACACGGGAGTTCTGACGGTCGACGGCAGGCGGCGCCACGTTTAAGGAAACGAGCGCTGCGAATGAAGGATGAAGGTCAGGGAGTCCGAAATCGTAGAAGCTGGAACTTACTATAAGCTTACTACAAGTTCGTTCGTTAACAATTAAAGCGGTCTTCTGGACGAATTATTCAAAATCCTGAAGCACGGCACGCGATATTTACACCAAAAAGATCCAGTAAAACGTGCTAACTGAACATACGGTAGAAATGTGCTAGACGTACGGACAAAGCCATAAACGGCTATGGGATGTCACACATAAATATGCAATAACCGTGACCAGAATGGTCATCATGGGTGATGCCGACCTAAGTCGTCCAGCATTCTTTATTCACGTGGGAAGCACTACAAAGGTCAAAAAATCATCAAAAATCGTACACTGCAAAATGTCTTCAGGTTTACGTGAGCCCTATCTGCTGTTCGTAAAGAATCCCCCAAAAATTAGCCAGAACCGACGAAAAAAATCCAAACTATATTATAAAAAGCTAACTGATCTGTCCATAGCGCATAGCTAGATAGTCTTCCATGAAAATATAAAAAAAATAAGCTCACTCGGAACTTTTTCAGATAACTGGATTGTGCATACATGCCCGTACGAAAGCATAACCTCATCAGCAGTGGCAATTAACATCAGTATCATCTAGAATTGCTTGACGTTCAGCACTGTGATGACCTTTGCGTTATCAACACACAGTCAACACTGTTCGACGACGGCATAAATAACGCCGCGCTTTGGGTCTCAGTCTCCTAGAAATCAACAGAACTATAAAGGTGCATAGCTGCAGATTAACTTCAATGGAGGACATAAAACACGATGAGACACGATATGCAGATATTGATGTTTGGACTCGTTTTTTATGAATGGACGGGCGCCCACCCACTAACGGTCACATCCACGCATCCGGTCATAAACAAGCAGCTGACTGGGACTACTGCATTCCAGCAGTTGTATAATCAAGTGAAGTATGATGGGTATGGGCCACAGAGAGAGCGTAACGGTAAAACACCTGTCATAGAGGAATGCGGCTTGCCACGTGCCGATGCACACACCCAGCGTTACTTACTGACAGCCCAACTGACCGACAGACGATAGCTATATAGCCCGCCACCGCCGCCGCAATTTAACCACAAAACTAAAACTAAAACTAAAACGTCACGACAGTGTATTCCGTCTGAATTGAAAGACAGTCACACTAGTAAACAATAAGTAGTTTTAAATCGCGCCTTAAAGGCCCTTAAGTCATGGCTTTATGGTGCAAAAGTTACCAGGACACGAGTAACCGGTGCGCCAATTTTTAGACAGATCAAAAGGTCAAAGTTTGGCGGACGGCCGCACACGGCGCACAGTATGTCGCCACTGGGCCGACATAGTTTTTCCAGTTTACCTCGAATCCTGCAGGTTTTACGTGCGCAGGCCAGGTTGGTGGTAGTCTGGTTATCAGCAAACTATACGCCTATCTGAGCAATCAGTGCTAACCGAATGTCAGAGTTAAGTCAATGTTTTCAGCTGAGATTTTTCGGAATGCCTTCATATCAGTTTGTTCCAGTATGCATCAGGCATCCAGGGGCGAAACTCCCGGGGAGCTGGGGAGTTGCAATACAATCCCCACATCATGAGGTGGGCGTTACTAATATCTTTTAACCCCCAGATCTTAAAAAAATGCACCAAATTTGACAGCAATGAACTACTCTAACTATTACAATTACAGCTGCAATCGATACTATTATTCCACACTGAAACAGTTGGCAAATAACCCTAACCCTAATACAAAACCGCAGAACTGCGGGAAAATTGTCAATGAATTGGATCAAAAGTAGAATTAAAGGCAATATTTAGCTACAAATTTTCAGCATCCGGAGAGACTTCGTCCGGCCAGACCCACCAGAGCTCCAGGGTTCCGCTCCTAAGGCCTAAGCGCCACTGGGGGCTTCCGTCCCCACAGACTCCAGACAGTTCTCAGAACCCCCCCCAACTTTTACAGAGACAGAGAGAGTTGCTCCGCAGGACATCGGCTGGAAGAACGACGAGAATGCAGCCTCTATATCGAAAACTCTGATGGTATATACTTGTGAAAGACGCCGGAAACTGTACGGCCGTTGGTCTCAATGGACGCCTCGTGGTGGCAGCATCCGTCAACTCCAGCATAGTGTACGTATAGTGGATACTGGCTGAGGCTTCACTCAGTGGCAGCAACACACCACGTCTGTATCGCGATCAACGCCGGGCCCGGTTAGTACTTGGATGAGTGACCTTCGGAATCTGCAAACTGACGGGTTGGCATTGGTATGTAAGCGGATACTCAAAGTCAACTCAGCCTGGCCGTCCCTCCGTTGGTAGGCGAGATGAGTACGAGTGTCACATAAATATCTTATAATTGCTTAAGAAAGTAAGTAATTTATATAGCGCTTAACAGATTAGCTCATGGGGCCTCTTTTCTATTGGGACATTCTGTACACCCAACGTGCGTTCAGGAAGTGTCCAGTAGTCTATCACTCGAAACCAAATACAGAATCAATGACCAGATCACACTACAGCTGAAATAAGACTTTTAAAAATAAAATTTAATACAATTTAAAGCGTCTGAGAAGTCGCTGCAGTTCCGTCGCTTATATCCTGACTGATTCAGAAACATTTCACCCAAATGCATCTAAGAAATTTTTGGCATGGTAGGGGCAGCCCGAAAAAAAACAAAATGATTTTGGTGCAGGGCGATCTGGATTATGATCTAGATTCGGATCAGTATTCAAATCTAAGAATTACTGCAATGCATTGCCGTCCTACAGGTTATGCCGCAATACGGGTCTTGCCCGTCCGTCTGTTTGTCCCATCTCATAACTCGAAAACTAGGCCTAAAAACGTTAAAAAACGAAAAAAATGCAGAAGTAACTGGTGTGCCAATTTTCCGTACAAAAAAGTCAAAGGTCAGGGTTTGTGTTAAGCCATGGTTGCCAGAGCCGGTGGAAGGGCCCCCAGTACTCCCCGGCCGGGGGGCCTAACGTATGCTCAGGGGTCTCAGGCTAGGTGTGAAAATTTTTTTCTAGTTTTTAAAAAATTATATTCAAAATATAAAATGAATAAACATGTGGAAAGTTTACCCAAAGTGGACAAGTCCATTACTTTTCATTACTGTACAGTAATCTGTGACGTATTGGCGGTATTGCGGCCTACAGACGTCATTTTTTGAAAAGACAACACAAATTGTATCTGATTTTTTGCGTTTCAAATTTTTTTACAAGTGGGCAAATTTGCGACTTTCAGTGAACGTCCAAAAGCCAAAAGTGTTCCAGCTTCAGGGGGGTTTCGCCTTCTGACCCCCAGAACAGGGGCTCTGCCCCTGGACCCCGCTGGGGGCTCTGCCCCCAGACTCCCTATAATATTATAAAGGCGCAGATCTTGGAGCTATACATCGGTACTAAGCCGACATATTTTTCTGGCTTTTAGAGGATTTTGATGAGCTTTTAGCCACTTCCCGACGCAGAACACCTGCAAAACGTTGCAGCTGCGTCAGAAAAAGCACTGCCGTACGACGACTAGCGAGCCAGCGCGTCAGTGGCGGCCTCGAAGTGTCTTCTCGGCGCAGTTATTGCATCAACAAGTCTCTCTCTTCCTCAAAGCATCTTGCTTTAATCAACATAATGTCACCGCGCGCGTCCGTCAACGCCCCCGGTCAAGGCTTGCCGCAAGAAGAACCACGCAGCCGACTGAAACAAGCATAGAAGCAAGCAAGGAAGGCCTGCCTATAAACAGTCCGCGAGCGAGCCGTATACATCACAGGTGCCTCTTCTTCACATACCATCACCTAGTTACCACGCCAGACACGCCACGCACCTGCATACATGCCTGCTCACACAATCTCCGAGTTCGTGTTGCTTTCGTCTGGGTGTAAACCATGTTTTTAGCAACTTAATCCTTTATAAGTTCATAGTTTTGCTATCTGTTTAATTGTAGATAGCTTTGAAATTACACAATACTTTTATTCGTGTCACATCAGTCACCCTATTTTTATGTGCTAGCGCGCCGTTAAGACGCTATTCACTCAGTTTCGGTTTCACTTTCATTTTTGTATAGCTCTCTCTTAAGTTTAACTTCCTCGTTCTTCAGCGCTCAGAAACACTCGTCTCTATCACAATCCACGGCCACGAACTTTTGGTAAGAATATTAATAACAGGGTGTTGTTGATGTGCTTTACAAACGCTGCATATACTGGATCAAAAATTCATCCTATCTGCCTGTCTGTCTATCCGTCCCTTTCGGGCCCTTTCGAATACAAGAAGGCGCATGAAGGTTGGTAATAATTTCTCAGAAAAGCAATACTCAGTGCCAATTTTCGATTTAAAAACCGTTTGGGTTCTAATGGACGCCGGACTGCCGCACAATACGTTGGCATTTGGCCGACAACCCGACATATTTTTATTATTTTTACATTAGAGTAGATGAGATCCAAACTTCAAACGCCTGCAGTACACTCTCCGCACAAACGTGGATTCAAAAAATAGCACCAAAGCAAGCAACGACGATCGCCGTATAAGCGTGTCCAGCAGCCAGCGAAGACGCCTCTCGGAACAGAAGTCGGTACAAAAAGCTTAGTCTATGGGAGCGCTGAGTGGCGCGGGGCGGCCCGGCGTAACAACGTGACGACGTAAACGTCAGCACGTTCAGCAGACTAAATATTGAGCACACTCACGCAGCTACGACGTCTTAATTCTGTCCAACATATAGGCTAGTTTATGCACGTGTCTCCGAGTAAACAACTGGTCCACTTCGTCTGAGCCCGCAGCTTTTTTACTGGCAGTTTGTGTTTAAATTTATTGCGCTGACTACGTGTAAGCCGCCTGGCCATGCGTTGGCCATTCAGTCCATACACTGTGCATGTACCAGTAATATTTCTACAGCTATTGATATCGTCGACTGTATATTTTGTCTTAAATTACATTACACTGAAACTAAATATGATAAATTCTGGGTACAAACATAGGCAGACTTTCAGCAATTAAACGCGTAACCTACAACAGCATTCCAGTTCATCTGACGCTAATCGGCGTTAAATTTTAGCAGTTAAAACAAACAGTTGATAAGGACATTTTTATTCAAGTGTTGAGATCGCAGAGCATTGGAAATAACTGCTAAATAAACTGCACCTGCTAAGTTATCTTATACACCTACTTACTCACTCACTTACTTACTTAAAAGATTAAAACAGTTAAAAATAGACTATAGCTCTTAATGCTAACACAACACAAAGCCACGAAGCGTCATCTGCCATATGGGATCCCAGAGTGGTACCTCAACTTACCGGTACCTGCCACCAGATATAAGTGAACGCGACGCAACTTAACTGACCAGCCAGATTTACCTTGGTGTCGGTTATATACCGAGATGGTGTACTTACTAACACATAATTTTTTAATAGGATCTCGTCTGTTCTTACTTTACTGAACAATTATATCCTAGAATGGAAAACTGCGGGCGCCCTGCGCCATTACGTCATCGCAGCGCTAGCGGCATGCTGTAAACACGAAGTCCCCTAGAGACATAAACGCAAACGTAAACGCAGTCATAAAAAAGTCATAAAAGTACATTTATAATGTTCAGCAGATTCTCCATAAAAATCCACCTGCCGACAGACTATGACGCAACAAAGCTGATGCACGTATGGTATAAAACTTTTTGTACATATGATTTCAAGTGCATGATGCCATGATGTTGATTTTTAGACAGAATTGCATCACCTCTAAATGAATATCACGTGTATGAAGCATCCCGATCATATCAACTACATAGTCAATTTCTATATCCTAAAAATAAACATGCAGGGATAAAAACGTTTTCTTTTAAATTTTCAAAAAAAATCAAAAGTTCAGAAAAAATGTACTAATTTTAAAGCAGCATTTTATTTGGCTAAATTTCCCAGCGACTTATTGTTAATTACTCAATATCTTAGGTTTATTCTATTTTTAGTTTAACTTCCTTTTTTCATAAACCTTATCAGTCACTCTAGTCTAGATAAACCAGTGGCCACTTTCCAATTCTGGTTCTAAAATGAAAAAAATCATTACATGCGCATGCCTAACCAACATTAACTTCTGCTGAGTTTGCCATCTTCCAGTAACTAACAAGCAGAATAAAAGACAAAATAAAAAAAACAATTTGAGCATGAAGACTGGCTGATTTGTATTTCAAAATCACAACAACCACCATCTCCAGTACTGCCCGTGTTGAAGCACTCAATTAGACTGCAGTCCGCCACCTCCGTTTGTGAATCTCTCTTCTCAATCAGTTTAACTGCAAAGTTCATTTAAAACTAAAACGAACACTTCAAAGTGAGAATTGACAAAATACAGTGCCATTAACGAAAAGTCAGCCAGGGCTTGAAGTGGAGTGATATGGACCCGTATATGGCACACTGGTGTTTCTTTGGCCGTCTGGCAAGCATATATACTGCCACTTCTTTCGTTAAAAAGTTACAATATAATATACTTAATAAACAATATTAGATCCGCAACCGCACTCACGACTGTTTCTATGATTCCATCCCAACACCGCTCTATCCAATGGCATTAAATTGCCGTTCCCTTCCCTCCACTATGCAGCAAACTGCATTTTCGTTTCAGTTCTCGTCCTATGATAACGAATACAGAGCTGCAACCGGGCTCGTCTGGCTGTCGCTGGCGCATACCTGCATTCATTCATCCTCATCAGTCAGCGAACAGCGAAGATGCATCATAGCGACAGGTAGGACAGAGAGAGGGGGAGAGGGAGAGCTATCTATATAGCTGTTATATCAAACGATAGCTGGGCCAGCCAGGCCAGGAACCTCTCCAGCCAGCAATGGCAACTACTCATCGACTGCAACTCGTAGCGATGTCAGCAGCTATAATCAGTGCATATACAGGTTGATGTATGCACTGACATGCTGTAGCACTAGCACAGGTGCCCCATTATAGAATCGCCCCCCCCCACGGTTCCTACTACTCTGCAGAATTCATTTTCCCTGACTTTCCAGGACAAAATAAATTGTTTTCCCTGACTGATTTGTTCACGCAAAATACCAATGTCGGTTTTCAATCGCTTGCAATCACATTAGAAACGATAATGGCGAAACGAATATAAAAGTGCAGGTACAAATAATCTGCAAGCTAAGCGAGCAGGAAAAAATTTGAACTGTGAAAATATTTTTCTGCATCTTTGTTAACTTTCGCACCGTGGTAATTTAAATTCGCTGATTTTCCCCGATACTCTGATTTTTCCTTGACTTTCCCTGACCGAAGGAACCATGCCCCAGAAAAGACTCCCCCGGGCCGACAATTCACCGGAAAAAATCCGCCCCGCCAGACAGCCGCCCGGTGGATTTTTACCGGTAAATTGTCGGCCGGGAAACATTTCTGGGGGGAGGGGGCGATCCTATAATGAGAAAACTTTTATGGGGCCGGCGATATTTTAATAAAGGGGAGACATATCAAATCCGTGATTATCTCTCCCCAGGCGAATTTTTCACGGAGAGACATTTTAATGTGACATCGGCCGCCGCCGCTATTACTGCTAATAGACACAGATGCCACGCGACCTATACACTACAGCTGACCAGCGCCGCTTCTCCGCCGCTCTGTCCACCTATCTATATTCCGTAAACGACTGCATAAAGAAAATATATCGGTGCCTGGTGCCGACATAAAATGCCGCCGTCCGCCCGTGCTATCATCGGAATTTCCCATCATAAGTGTGATTCAGTGAAGGGAAAAACTAAAGGAAGAAGGCAAATACAGACTGTAGGCGACTTGATAGTAAACAGCAATCTGAAAAAAGCAGCTGAAGACAGAATAATTGTTCGACTAACATTAAGAAGAGACTACCATAAACCTGCCAAATGAGCAGATTAAACGATGAAACGGTCGTGGTTTAGACACCCAGTCAAGCGGTTTCTGCTAGAACGGGCGACTGTCTGCGGACCACTGCAGTAATAATCAACTACACACAGATCAACTCAACCTGGTCATCCTTCTGCGGTAGGTAAATCCTATTAAATCGAGCATCAGCCTGTCTGGCTGCAGGGGTTAAGACGGGGCGCGTTGGCACTACGTGTGATCTCATATGGCTGGTGACGCTCCGAAGCTCTGAGGTGGATTTCCATGAAGAACCACACACACGCCCTTGACCTTCTTAACGTTTGCATTATCATCATCATGATCATCACGACGGCTGGAGCGCCTGACAGACAACTGCAGACAATAGAGAGCCGTCCATTTTCATTCCAAGCAAACATGGACACTGATAGACAGTGCTCAGCCGATACGATACACAACAGTCATGACGAAACACTCGCTTCACGGATCACGCACATACCACTACAGTATACCTACTGGTGTTGCTACTATACGGCCATGCAAGCGTCTACTATAAATGGGGGAGTCGCGCCCACGACCAAAAGTTGTGGGGCGACGCCCCCTACTCCTAAGCGTTTCCATTCCTAATAGGGTGTTTACACGATCCAGTAAACTTCCAGCAAAGCTCCAGCAAACGTCCAGCAAACATCCAGCTGGCCTGATGGAACCCCGCCGCCTATCAGCTGTGGACTAAGCCGTAGGCGGGCCTAGGCTTAGCCCACAGCTGATAGGCCTACGTGTTTCCAATATGCCTATCACCAATATCATTAATATTTAAATCTGTAGTCACAGACCAGCCCGCCCTCCCAATTACCATAGTACTTCCAGCTAGCTGGATGAATGCTGGATCGTGTAAACACCCCATAAGTCGTTTTCAACCGAATGAGCCGATTTTGCATAATGTGAAATGTGGTTCAACCTTAATGCAATTCGCCATTTCGGCTATCCAAAATGAACCGCCAAACGATGTATGTACATTTTGAGGCCGTAACCGCATGTGCTGCCAGTGCACTTTTTCGCCACCTGCACACTGAACAACGACACATTTCTGTTTTTACGAAACTCGCGGGACTAGAGAAGCAGTTACAGCAATCCCCAGATCCCGCAGCTGGATTTATAGACGGTAGGCAGAAAGGGAGAAATGAGAAAAGAACGGAAAAAGAAAAGAGAACTAGAAATTTGGGGCAAAGCCCAACGTGAGTCCGCCCGGCGCCCTAAGTCCGATTGGGGAAAATTAGAGGGATAAAAGGGGGGGGGAGAATTTGCCCGGCATCAAAGTCACGTAGCCCGAACTCAGATGCATTGACCTACGCCGAACGCCCATTGTCGACTTAGGGTAGGTCAACATTAGCGCTTATAACTTGGTTCGTGGTGGACGTAATTTCACAAAAATTTTTTGTTGAACGCCGAAAGGATCGTACTGGTCAACGCCGTTTAGATTATGCCGATATCTTCATCGGTTCCAGAGATATTTGCACTCAAACTCGAAAGTTGTTGTAAATCGCACAGATTTTTGAACGTTTTTTGCCCTCCCAAATTTTAAGTGGGGCGGTGCCCCCAAAATTTGTAATTGCTTTAACACCCCAACATAAAGACACGTCAAGTGCCAAAGTTTCGTCGGGCTACACTCCCTAACTCCGAAGTTATAAGCGCTAATTTATTACATTGTAAGCCAATTTTTGGCCCCCCCCCTTTGAAAAAAGTTGTAAGGGGGGCCGCCGTCCCCGATGGGAGGTGCGCTAGTAAGATTTGGTCATTCTCTAGCGCGTGTAAAAATTTGGGAGCACCCCCTAGGGGCCGAAATATGGTCTTCCGAAAAATGCGACTTAGGGTAGGTCAACATTAGCGCTTATAACTTGGTTCGTGGTGGACGGAATTTCACAATTTTTTTTGTTCAACGCGGAATTAACCGTATTTGATAACGCCGTTTACCGCTTGTCGATATCTCTGTCCAGTTTAGAGATATTTGCGGTCAAACTCGAAAGTTGTCGTAAAACGTACTAAATTTTGGACGTTTTTGCCCTCCCAAATTTTAAGGGGAGGCGGTGCCCCCAAATTTCGTACTAGCGTTAACACCCCAACCTAGAGCCGCGTCAAGTGCCAAAGTTTCGTCGGGCTACACCCCCTAACTCCGAAATTATAAGCGCTAATTTATTGCATTTTAAGCCAATTTTTGACCCCCCTTTGAAAAAAGTTGTAAGGGGGGCCCCCGTCCCCGGTGAGGGGTGCGCTAGTAAGACTTGGTCATTCTCTAGCGCGTGTAAAAATTTGGGGGCGCAGCACCCCCTAGGGGCCGAA
>Ga0209671_1000708_pt1 | contig 24011 bp, 6 predicted proteins | sample WorMetHERISLAND2_2_FD_187401 | JGI IMG/M metagenome (GOLD analysis project Ga0209671, IMG submission 187401) | Marine gutless worms symbiont microbial communities from Max Planck institute for Marine Microbiology, Germany - Olavius geniculatus... | ecosystem: Host-associated > Annelida >... | reverse complement strand
TCCAGACGACGCTGCCGACGACCGTCCTGATGAAGGGACTGCCGCCCAACATACAGATGAACGACGTGCTGACGTTTCTCGACGGTCTCGTCGAGGTACGATTCCAACTTGCTTCCTGTAGCAGTCGGTACTCGAGTGAAATTTGATAAAAAAAACGGTTAAACTCTGTAATCAAATGGATGCTTGTGTTTTTTCTGTTGTTCGATTGTGATTTTTGAAGCTATCCGCCAGTTTTTACCACGCAAATATCCAATATCGGACGACCCGTTACAGCATATCACGTGTCACTCAGGTTTTGCTTGATAACATTTTTTAGCCAACAGAAAAGCATACTGCGAATTTTACTGTAATATGAAAGGCCTTCTAGAAAATCAAACAGGAAAACGGAACAACATGCAAAAACGTAACTAAATCTTAATTAACGTAAGTTAGTATATAGTAAGTTGACGGCTAGCCATGCCATCAATTACAGCAATATTAATCTAGGGGTCGTCCATAAATGACCTTACGCTTCGAGGGGGAGGGGAGTTTACATTATTGTGACGACGTGTGACGTATATGGGGGTTAAAGGAAGTGTGACACTCGTCACATCTGTGAAAAGGCACAACAGACAGCCAAATTCATGTTGCCAACTCGCCGCTTGTGTCAGGACGAGGAACATTTAGGAACACTGTGCTTAATTTCACACGATTTTATGCATTAAATAATAAACTGACAGTAGACAATTTTGATAATGGATATAATTCTATATATTAGAATTAGGATATGCTGAAACTCATCTCTGTACTCTACACTACAGGCTGCCGGGGGGGTTAGACGTTTGTGACGTCATATTTAAAGGGGGGTCCAGGGAAATGTGACGAAGTGTGACGAAGGGGGAAGGGGCAAACTTTCCCTTAAAATCGCCTGACGTCATTTACGGACGACCCCTTAGGAGTAATGTTTAAATGCGGCCTGATCTGCTGCACGGTGCAGGTGGTGCCGGACATACAGTTCGTGCAGAGCAGCGACGGCGGGCCGAGCGGAGACGCTTACGTCACGTTCGCGTCGCGCGTCGAGGCTGAACGCGTGCTGGGAGAATGCAGCCGGAAACTGATCGGCAACCGAGTCATCGACATGCAGATGATCTGACCCGTCACGTCAGTCGCCCTTCTTCAATGGCAGTTCACGTTCAATAATTGTCACTTTCCCCACTGCATACTCAGTCCTGACAAACTACGTCCGCGTTTATCCGAGTTTGTCATCGTCGAGTGCGCAAAAGTCGACACTTGGTCCAAAGACGTCGGCGGCGTCGTTGTCTGCAAATTTGCGACAGAATAGATTACGGACGGGTGCTGACTGCCCAAAAATTCAATCTTGCTTCTAAATTCTCCCAAAGTGGGGATTTTTCAGAGACAAGTTTCGGATTCTTGGAAAAAATTTTCAGACAATAAAATTTTCCAAAAACCCAGAGTTTAGGGGAGGAAAAGACATCTGCCCACCGGCCACCATGTGGTTAACTGGTTAGGAGCCTACGAAACGCTGGATGTTATATTGCTTACTGTACATAATGCTTGCACAAATTCTTCACAGTCACATCTAATAACGACCAATAACCTTCGGTTAGTCTATGGTGCTGTAACGACCTGCAAGAAAACATTATAAGCATCTTACTTTTGCTTTTTCCTGGTTTTCTGTGCATGATGAAAAATATTACCAGTATTTGCATTTCCTGCTCACTCATATAGATTCCTTTGTTAACGCCGACGCGTCCCTCGTCAGTGCACCGGTGTCGTGGGCTCAGCTTACCGGAGGGCTTTGTTTACCAGAGAGTATTGAATAAGCTGAAACTGAGCTGTTTATGTTTATTGACAGCCTAAAATACTGTGTTGCAGCTTATTCGGCTATAAAAATTAACAAAGTTTATATTAAATAAGCCTGAATAAGCTGCACGCAATACAGTCTTTCAGGCTGTCAAAAAGCGTAAACAAGGCAAAACAACTCAAGAGTTTCGGCTTATTCAGTACCCTCTGGTAAACTCAGCCTGCCGGTAAGCTGAGCCCACGACACCAGTGCAGAAAAGTATGGATCGACACCCAATAGATTTCTAGAAATTACAGCTACCTCTCGATTGTTTAAAGAACATAATTAGAGCGCCAATTTTGAATGTAATTTTAAATGTATTTTTGAATGAATTTGAATTTTGAATTGAATGTATATGTCATTTGAGTGGCATCAGTGGCCTTCTAATTAACTTTTACTATTGTGTAGCGAGTATAAATGTTGTCATGTATTTGCAGTGAATTCAGTATACATCTTCTCGATTGGTTCGTTTTTGTCATGTTAAAACTATTTCAGTAAATACGTATCATACACATTTTATTTTCCGCTGTAGTAATATGTAGTTGTTTATTGTGTAATTGGTATTCACTGCGTGCCTTATTTTGATATATTATTGATAGTAATTATGTATACATGGTGTTTTCTTGCACAGCTGCCAGAAAAGTGAACCAATCGTGACGAAAAGTTCACACAGCAAGATGACAGGCATTTTACTTAGGATTTCTAGTTAGCGACAACCGATTAATGAAACGTTTTGCTTTGATGATAAATTTAATGATCCCCGTTGTTAGCTTGTTGTGAGCAAACGTTATATAACCAATAGTACTACACAATTATTCAGACACATATAATTAGCATTCTTTATCTCAGCTGTAGTTTTGTAATGAGTGAAATTTTTATTCAAACTGATTAATTCTTCTATGAACTATGCAGAAAAACGAGGTTGTATTTACAGTACAGTACATTTCTGTTGTGTTTTCGACGTTATAATTCCAGCGGGTAGCAAATAATCAGTTCTGAGCAGCTCAAGCAAACTTTTCATTCAAATACAAAGTTTCAACCAGCATTACGCAGATTCAGAAACTGTCAATACGTCGTGAGATTCTATGCCGAGCTAATTTTGTTCTCATTGTATTATAATTACTAAACTGAATGCACTTATCAATTAGCTTTGCTATTTTATTCACATGTACGAAATCGATGTTGTGCAGAGCAGTTTGTCTCAGTTTATAATAAAAGTATTTATTTCGCTGAAATCTCTGTTGTATTCTGAAGCAACATGAAAGATAATACACAAAATAATGAAAATAACATTGTTTAGTACCAGATCACCAATACCAATGATATTCATGCTATCATCACAAGCAAGACTACTGCTACCAGTCAATTGAGGTATGTCGAGAAAAGCTTGCAAACCAAATCTTAATTATCACAAGCGTCAGAATGCCAATTATTCACCTAAGAAAAAGTGTTAGCAAAGCTTTCATGGAGGACAACGTCTATTTTTCATAAAGATTGTTAATTAATCTAACAGAGTCCAGGATAATGCACAGCCGAAAATACATCCAAAGCAAAACATCTGCAAAACAACCAATGTGTCAACATTTTAAATCAATTTTTAAGTGTTATTGCTTTTAAAAACAGTTATTACTATGCAGTAAATGTTGTAAATGCACTTGTAAACTAATAAAAAGTCTGTCCTAGACAAGAGTGAAAAGTCAGATAATGGCGGCATATCTGGCATAGCATAATCTTTCACGAATGGAGTGGGGTCAACGTGATATACAACTCTGAAATGACTGAAATGCTATCAAACTACTGGCGTCAGCATACACTGTATATGGCGATAGTCTTTACAGATCACTGTGAAGCGTGCAGCCATGTGAAATGAACACAATCACCAATGCCAGCAACTATCGCACGGTGTGCTACACGGAAACTGAAAAGCAGATCATCATTGAAAATTCGCAACAATTTACGCAGATGCACACACACACACCATTGGTCATCCAGACAGAAAAAAAACGTTTCTCGGAGCAACAGAGTTGTGAGCGAGGAACTAAAGAGTGAGGGGGATGAAGTAGCATCCCCATTCCAACACCATCCCCACTCGTTTTGTTCCCATCCCCATCCCCATCGTTATGCTGACAAAAATAATTGCCGCTAATAATCTGTACTTTACTACTCTTGGTACTGCACATTAATAACATTTTGCATCACCCCACGCTAGCAGTGTACAAAAACACAAATTATCCGCATTTCAAAACATGCCATGCGACGTACCAGTACTATTTAGTGAAATGTATTATTCCCCTGTACTTTTATTAAGCCAATTATTATTAACGCCGGTGTCACCGGCATGGTGCTGTCTGTCACGCTGTATGGTGGGAAGTTGGAACTAGGAGGTGCACACACACAGAGATGACTGCACATGACCGCCAGGTGGCGCGCTTTCATGTTAGCTGCTGCAACAGTGCCGGTCAGAGGTGTGCGAATCCCAAAATTTTTAGTTCGCGTCAGTCCCCATTACTGCGGTAATTAGGGATGATGTGTAATGAGGAGATTCCTGAAAGCCAACTAAAATCTGGGTTCGTCGAAAATAGTACATAGGCATGGACGTGAACGATTTTTGTGCAAGATTCAGGCTAGAATCAGTTTGGTCGAACGTAATATTTGACAGCAACATTTCGCCAACTTTGGAAGACTGGTAACGAAGACCGGTGCTTATGTTGGCTAAGCCGCTGTCACACATCAATCTTTGCACTGCATCGATTCATACGGCTCACTGTAGCAAATAACAGATGTCTGTGTGTACAATTATGTAAAGTAGTTGAAGATTATGAGTCTAAACTTTACATTCGCCCCCCCCCCACCCACACCTCACACGACGACTGTCCACCGCTGCATCATGTTCTTAGGGCATGTTCTTAGCGTGGCTCATTGCATTTTTCCTATAATATGTTATAATTACGGTCACACGGTTCAAGTCATTTTACATAAAATTATGGGTGGATAAAGATAATGTTCAAATGCACCCTAATATGCCATGTCCATGTTTACAGGAATAACGTTTAAATTAGCCAAATAACAGCAGAGTATAATGCCAGGCATGCAATACCATAGGGGTGTCTCGTGCTAGTAATAAATTCCAGTGCATCTTTCTCAATAATCATCACCACAATAACAACAATTCGCGGAGATCAGCCGAATCCACGATCATAACTGATGAAGTAGACACAATGTACGTACAATAGCCACAACCAAGCGAAAATGACCAACCATTGCCAGCAGACAATAATGGTTATTGTAATTTCATTTTTTTTGCAAGCTGAGAAAGAAAACGCACTGAAATAGTCTGAAATAAGTCTGCGTTGTGAGTTTAAGAACGGGTGATCAGTGACCATCACAAAAACAGCTAGAATCACCACAAAAAAGAAATAATGCAAAAACTAAGCAATGAATCCATTCCGATGACGAACAAAAACCACAAGATCGCTAAACGTATAAGTATGCAGTGAACACTGGTGATGGTGAAACCAAAGCAGCCCGAGAGTAAATCGACTGACAGTTTAACCTAGGTACATGCTGTTTTATGAAGTCAGTTGCACATAACAGCTATAAACAGAAATACAACTGAGACATAAATAGCTTCGTTTACTACATCATGTGTAAGTAATACATGTGCACTGTGTTCAGAAAAAAAACACCCACTCATGTTTTATATCTCCATGGAAAATGCTTACATTTCCACAAAATTTTCAGAAAATGTTCAGGAGGAAACTAGAATTCCACTTGTGAAGAATTAAATATTTTTACTACTGGTGACGTCATGCTGACGACATATTTCCGTGTTTGTAAGTTCTGGGGTTTACCATTGAAGACAGACATGTGATAAAATATTTGCGAGTCAGCAAGTTCATGTAGCTGCAAGTTTTTGCAAGAATGTTTTTAAACAATGGACAGACATTAAATATTGATGAAATGACATGTTTAAATTACAAAAAAATTGACACGACCGGCAGTATCAAGCCATTTGACTGATGGCAGGCAAATGGTCATCCACACAGTGACGAAGTGCGTGTGTACCTGCCAACATCAACAAAGTTGAAAATCTTGCACACAGCCATGAAGATAAACCACAGAAACAGTTAAAAAATTGTGCAATGGATTAGCATATTTTTGGGTTCAGTCAACACAATCATCAACTGATTGTGTTTTTACATTTCGTCAAATGTCCGTCTTCGGTGACAAAACCCATAATTTACAAACATGGTAATAAGATGTCAGCTTGACTTCACCGGTAACTAAGAATATTTAAGTTTTGCTCTGGTGGAATACTTGTTTTCTCCTAATCATTCTCCGAAAATTTGGTGGGAGTCTAAACATTTTTCACCGAGATAAAAAAGAAATATGAATGGGTGTTTTTTTTCTGAACACTGTGTACGTTCATTTTTCACTAACTGGCTGGAATTATGATGATAATAATAATAAATAATAATAATACATTTGTATAGCACCGTAGTGCTGTAGCTTCAGACATGAATATGAGTTACCAAACCCTCAAAAATTCACAAATATTCTTACAAGACAGATGCCCCTTCTGTTACACAGCAGTGTACATACAGTCTAGCAAAAGATTATAAATGACACTGAGACACTTTACCATACTATATAAAGCAATGGACAAAACTGCATAATGCTCTAAAACACATTATTTCATCGTATTTCAATGTACATCTCTCAGCAACCATGGCAAGCCTTAGTAAACAATTTGTATGTTAAGGTACAAAAATAGATGTTTAATAGCAGCAAACTTGCAGCTATAGAACTTAATGCACTATACCAAACATACAATTTTATTCACAAAATGTTTAACAGCTGTCAATCCAGCGTGGCATTTCAAACAAATATGCAGCTATCCTCGCACAAAAGGACAAAATTTATACCAAATGCAAATTTTATGCTAAATTCATTAACAAAAAAAACTTCAGCTGTACAGATGCCAGAAGAATAGTGAAGGTAGAACTAACTGGTTCAACATAGGCATGTATAATTTATGGACAAATATATTGCAGCCAAAAATTCAGCCACATTAAGGCGAAGATATTTACTAAAGTGGCTAAAAAACATAACACCTATTCTATAAGCTGCCAAGTATTCAGACATGCTCATGTGCACATCAGAAGCAACTATCAGCCAATGCTATCAGCATTTGCAGCACGATTGGAGCTATTTGCACAATGACTGTCAACGAATTACATTCAAAAAAACAAATTCAACAAAAATGTATATCCTTTGTACAACATACAATTTGAGGCAGTATCTGATATTTCACTTTTGACTGGTATTGCTGTTTAGAAGAGATTGAATTCTTTGTAGCAATAAAATTTAGGGATTGGACACTGGGGAATAACTCGTTATTATTAGCCGACGTTACTTAAGTAAAGGTCAAGCTTACTGTATGGTTGTCATCTGTTGTCTGTCACGGACGTATTGTGGCTAAGCCTTAGGTCTTACGAGATAAATTTTTACATCAATAATTAGCCATGTCTCTTAAACATAAGCATGCAAAATTTCAGCAACCTAGTGCAAGGGAAACATTTTCAAATTTGGGGACGAGACAAAAATCATGGACCTTGGATGAGTTTGAAGGTCGACACTTGCAAGCTGAAGAAAATCATGGGCACTTTAGTAGACACAAATATGTTAATTATGCTTTCAGCCACTATAGTTCATTACAGCTCAATTTAAGCCACAACAACATTCAAGAGCTTGAGTTTGAAATAGCTGCATCTTCAGTCACTTTAGCAAATAAGTATGAGTTTGTGCGGTTGAATCTTCAGCCACAATAGCATAAGAAATGTCAGAAATTGACAAGTGGCTGCATTTTCAGCCACTTTAGTAAATTTTCAGAGTTTGTGTGGCTGAATTTACAGCCGCATACACAGATGTTGTTAGCTAATAAACACAAATAAACTACATTCAATAACAAAAAAGTGGAAAAATGATACCAAGCTAACAGAATTTTGCAGCGCAGCTGAAAATGCACAAAGCTGCCAACAAAGCATAAAAATTAAACAACTTCAACATTTGTGCAAAAATTCAACCATACAGTACAATATCATGACAAAACAAAACACCACGAAACACAAAAATTAGTTGGTCCATGTAGATGAATCGATAGAAAATCTAATCGACAGAAGCAGCAGCAGCAGCCATAAAGGCAATTTCACATTATTTCAACAATTTCTTGATCTCTTCCGACTCTGCACATTCTAAGTACGAGCTTCCGTCCGGCGCCTTGTCCGACTTGGAAGCACCCTTTACAAAACAGTCACATCATCATCTTTCACCAAACTTACAAAATTTTACTACTTTTGGTCAGGTCATCCATAAATGAAGTCACGTGCTGAGGGGAAAGGGGGGTTCACGATGTCGTGAGGATGCATGACGTAGGGCGAAGAGGGTGAAAGGTTTCATGACATCATGCACGTGACATCTGGGGCAAGGCCCGGCCAAGGAGTCGTGGATAATAGTGCTAGTACACTATACAGCACTCCATGGTACAGCACGCACGGTGCAAGCAATGGAAAATGATGTAGGTCCACCGCAGCCGGTGTCCTCACCCACAGCCCCTGGCACAGACGGCCGTGCCCCATCCAATGTGTCATATCATACAAAAAATTTGCTTTGTGTTTGAAACTCTTACCTAGATCTGTAGTCTACACCTCAGACTGCAAAGAGGGGGAGGTTAAAAGTTTGTGATGTCATATTTAAGGGGAGTCGAGAACAGCAAGACAAAACATGACAAATGGGCGAAGGGGAATATTTTTTCCCTAAAATTTCGTTTGTTTAATATGCCATCTTGACCGTGGACTGGTGTTATTCCAGGTCAATATGGTTATCCCTTTGGAGGTTTTTGGAGCACTAATTTTTACACAGTGAATGCTGTGTAGACTGATCCCAAATAATTCAAAGCAATAAAAAGCTAATTAACATTAGAATAAGAATATATAAATAAAATAACTAAAATGTACTGCGTACCAATAAGCTCATAAAATAACGTGTACATGTGTACATCATTTTGCAAAATAGGCAATTACTGCGGACGTGCAGATACAAACTATTCTGAGTAATGTTTGCAGCAAAATCAAAAAAAAATTGAAAGCTGCGTAAAATTAACTAAATTTTCAGTTCACAGTACACATAACTGAAATGAACCACCAACTGTGCAGCAGCGGCACGATAGCACAGTGGTGACCTGCAGCAATCCATAAGATTATCTTAGCAGATAATGGCATCAATCTATCTAGTAATATCTATATAAATACCAAAAAAATCACAGCACTTAAACCAGTAAATGTGAAAGAATTATGAAAAGTTACTAATAAAACAAAACAAGTTCATACACACCTTCTGAAGAAGTAATCGAACACAGTCTTTGTGTCCTTCATAGATTGCTGAAAGCAACGGAGTCATTCCATTGCGATCTTTTACCTAGCACAGCAAACGGAAAACACTTTGGTAACATGCACTAGTACAAACAACAAATAAAAAACAACACCTTTTATATTTGCAAACTGAGAACAATTTTGTCGTTATGTAAACAGCAGAACACTGCACATCAGACATTGTGAATTATTGTAAATTGTTAAAAAGCTTTCCAAAAACAGCAAATTAAAAAAACCAAACACTAACAATGCTGTCTTGCATCTTCACACAGTCAACTACGGTAGTTAATTCAAATTGTCATTAGCTCCAGATTTTAACACACTCAGCTGCAGTTTAATACAGAACACTACCGGTATAAGTTAATACTGACACTTACATTGACATTAGCGCCGCAATCCACTAAGTAACTAATGACATCCGTTTGACCATAGTCAGCTGCAACACACAGTGGGTAACGACCACTTGGCAAAGCCTGATTACCAACCGACTTGTTCTGGAAACAAAATAAAACAACAAAACCAGATTTAAACAAGGAAAGCTGAATACAGCACAAAACAAGCAATTTGAGCAAAGCTCACATGACGCGCGATAACAGCGGTCCTGCCACTTTGGCAATCAGAGTAGGCCTACAGCAATAAGATATTAATGCATCTTAAAAAAGTACTTAGGCCTAAATTTAAGGCCTCCATATGTATGGAAAACTCATAGAATTTAAGAGATTAAAACTTAAGATTCTTAAAATATGCATTTCATGCTAAAAATGTCATACGCAGGTTGTCCAGGTCCATCTCCAGCCACTTCAGCGCAATTCACTCTTAAAATGTGTTTCGCAGCCGGAAATCACAAAACAATTTACTAAAACCCCTATTTTGGGGGTTCATGGTCATTCAAGGCCATCGACATTGACACCAGTTAAAAGCTTGTCGCTATTGCTTGTTATGATAAGCAGCATATCTGTGCCTATCTGCAACCGTTTTCACACTATACGAGATAATTGCGGTAAAATAACCACTTTTCAGGTGAGTAGCCATCTTTCACACCCACCTGCGCCGGTCTCCTTGAATCTAGGACTTTGCTAAAATCTATGTCTAATGCTGAAAATTTCATACACAGGTTGTTTTGGTCTATCTCCAGCCATTTCGTTGCAATTCAGTGTTGAAATGTGTGTTGCATCCAAAAATTGCGAAAAATTCACTAAAAACTCATTTTTAGGGGTTTAAGGTCATTCAAGGTCATCGACGTTGATAAATCTAAAAAGCCTGTCACCAGTGCTTGTTATGACAAGCAGCATGTCTGTACCTATCTGCAACCGTTTTCACACTATACGAGCCAATAACGGCAAAATAATGTCTTTTTTGACGAGGGGAGGGGGATACTCCTCTTTGTCGCTCTCATTCAAGAACTCCCTCAGCCAGGGGCACAAAATTTTGTCACGAAAAACTAGAGACCTTGAGGCAGCCCATGGTAAAGATTTTGTGATCTCAGCTTGCATCGTTTTGACACAATACAGCAGTATGACAGATGGACGGACAGACGCCCAGGCCATGGCTAAGATGCACGAAGCATTCTGCTATAGCGCGTAAAAATGAAAGCAGTAAATATGCCAACATTCAAAATGAAGTTAAAAATACTGAAGAATCACTACCGAGTCTTAATAAGTGTTCTATGGTATTGTAAAGACTCAGATAATAGACATTTATTCCGCCACAAAAGTAGAAGAAGCAAATAACAATTAACAAACGGATAGACAAACACGAACAATATTAGTCAACTTTGAGGACTTGTGCATTATTGAAAAGAATAAGAAGAAACACAAAGCTAAGCCTAGAGAACAGGGAGACAGCAATGTCTGCTGAAATAAACTGCTAGCCCAATACTGATACTGAAGCAGAAGGGAAGGTGCACAGTGGACCAACATGTGAGTAGGACTGGATGATAGCAACGGCATTGTCAGTCAAAATAAAATAAGTAGGCAAGGCAGGAAGTTGTGATTTTCCGACAGACACAAAAAAATGTCACACAAAAGTCGAACAAAATTTTAATTTTACCTGTAAATTCCTGCAAAATTCAGTAATTTTCCAACCCAAATGGATGAAAAAATCTCTGACATGAATAAGATTTTCCAGCAATTTTCCAACAGCCCAAAATTTGGAGGCAATTACCCTGCAGCCCCCCCCCATCTGCCACAGTGCCACTGCTAGGCAGTTCCAGACGCAGATCTTGTTTCGTGATGAAATTTGCAGATGTGGACTGTCGAGGATCCTGTTTTGTGACGAGTGTATTTTTTCCTAATAAAATTTAAAAACAGATAAAGGTGGTGTGTGTTGAGACGGTAGCACTGGTACCGGTAAATTGTAATCTGCTATATGCCTAGGCGCGTAGTGGCCTACTTTACGTATTAATGACTACAGGCAGGCCTATTCAGTGCGAACGCGGACGGACGCGGATCCAATATTTCTCTCTCTTGTTGCGGACGCGGACTGACAGCGGATCCATGGTCAAAATCTGCGGACTGACGCGGACTCAAAAATTTCAGGATCCGCACATCTCTGAAGCTGAGCCCATGACACCGGCATGACATTCAATTACCTTCTCAACAATTGACTTCACTTGGTCCATATCGCCATTTTTCAATGCCCATTCAAACTGCTGTTCTGGGTTATCACCCATGTTAACTTTTTGACTCTCAAAAATGAAATATAACGATAAAACAAGCAAAAAGCAATTACGGAAACAAACCACAAAGTACACGCCCAGAAACGACGTAACGCCTTCCAGTAACAGCAACAAGTAGTAAGCAAGAAAACAGCCAGCGTTATAAATTTCGCTTACTTATTCAAAGAACTAGATAATAGCTGTTGTTTGTTTACATTGTGATTGTGGTTATTAATGTGACAAAAATTGATTATTTCAGTGTGACAAAGTTGGAATAGTGCAATGTTTAGTACTTAGATTGAAAGAATATTTATTACTTGTTTGCATTTTGCTGTTACCCGGTTTAGATTCGAGCTATGAATCCAGAATAGTACGTATTGGGGCATATGCGTTGTTATTATCGTTCATAGTGAGGAATCATCTGGTGTTTGTGGAATAAATAAATAAAATTGGGTTAGGGTTAGTGTTAAAATATCTGCTGTCTGTCAGAGATGGCAGATTGTTGGCGTTTACAGTGTCATGCTGTAGTACAGGTGGTTAGTTTGTACACAGTTGTCACAGTACATTCACATTTAAGTTAACCTTCAGCCCTTGACTTCAAAGACCATGTTCATAAACTCGCACCGGATAAAGGCTAGGGGTAATAAGCGGATTGTGGACCTGCAGATTTGCGGATGTGGCAACGGGTAAAAGGCGGATAAAATCTGCGGATGCTAAGTGCGGATGTGTGGGTAAAAGACATATGTGCAGTTAACAGTGTTACGTACATTACCAGTCATGAAAGTTGTTTAGTTTTTCAGTTATTCTCAGTTGTTATACTACATAACGTTTCGCTCTGTAATTAACTGCTCAGTGGATGCTTTATAGGCGACAGTCGTTTGAAATCTGTTGCCGTGAATTTCTTCACAGTTCACACTCTGCATAGGCCTGGACAATAGCCCGATTCTTGATCGCAAATTTTTCTAGGCATTTACTCGGTAAACAGCGGTCTGCTTTGTCAGTTGACGACGATGACGACATGCAAGAACGCACGACAAAGCGCAACGTCGATGTAAGACGATGACGCGACAGGTGACAACGATGCGCAAAGATGATATACCACAACGTCGCCGATAACGTACGGCGACACACGACAGCATATGACAAAGAAACGTGACGTTGATGAAAAAGCGATGCATGATGCGAAGCATGATACCAGTGCATTACGACAATGTACAATGACGTCACGGGACGACGATTATTGTTTGCCAACTTACTTATTTTGCTAACTTATGATTTTAACTCGAAAGGTATGCAAAGTACGGTAATTTTATTTGTGCCAGTCACAAAGCATGGCACCCAAACATCTGTCGCCTAAGCATTCTGTGTTTTAGCATCAAAGTTAACGCACCCTTAGTGATATGGTCAGGGCAAGCTTTATACGTCACTTGTTGGTTTAGAGGAGTGGCTACGTACAATGGGTAAAAGGTGGATGTCCTCCGCATCGACACCCGTCTTTTACCTGTTGCCACATCTCGCACATTTGCACATCCGCCTTTTACCGTCATCTCCGGGTACACATAGAAAGATAAGCATTATAAAATCGCATTTTCTGTCTGTATACTGCTGCAGTTGTCATGCGGCACACTACTTTTTGTCATATATTAAAATTAATTGGTAAACACTGACTGTATACAACCGGTGACGTCATTTCTGGCCACTTGCCAAGATCAGAAATTTCTGCATAACGTAACATCATTTTTTGTTATATTTAGACATTAATTTTATACATTTGTAAAGCTTAAATCAACATATCATATATACAAGGTGGAATGTCTAATTGAGCTCTACATAAATTTCACAAGTGAGTTTGATTGTTGCCATGGACCTTTAAATTTCCATGCTGTTAACTACATATTTCACTGCAAGCTTTTTATGCGCAACAGCAGCTACTGACTGTAGCACGTCTTAGCCATCGCAATTCTGTCCATCCATTTGTCTGTCCGTCTCTCTGTCACGTGGATGATTCAGTCAAAAACGGTGCAAGCTAGGATCACCAAATCTTCACTGTTGGATGCCCGGAAGACTCTAGTTTCAGGAACTGTAAAGCTTTTCCATATGTTTGAAGGGGGTCACCCCGAACGAGGGCACTAAATGAGAGGGGGTAGGGAAAATCTGCGATATCTAGTCCATATAGCATTGCCAGAGCAAGATAGTGGCGCCCTCTGCTGAGTACAAGTAAAACACTATACATATTTAGCTGCATAGGTCATCTGGTGCCATCTGGCGACTGATTTTGTTTTACTGGGCCTTCTGTGAAAACCCTAAGGATGAGATTTACGGATGAAGTCTACCTACGACAGTGCACAACTGTTGCGCGTTCCGCTTTGCGTTAGCAGGGCTTTTCTTGTGATAGTTGGCATAGCAGCTGAAATGTTCACAGCCATGTCTGTAGACGTTTAAACACGATGTGCATATGGTGGCCCAAAGAATTTTTCTATTGTAGAGATCTTATTTAGTTTTTTTATATTTAAACTTTTAAACGTCATGTTGCAAATTTGCTGTATGCGGACAAACTGCACAATTTTTGATGGTTGATGTCTTCTTTGTGAGGGTGTGATTAGCAGTTGTGAGAATGAGAGTGAGGGTTAAGTGTTATTTTGCCTGTGGTTGTTGACGGAAAACACAGAAATTGTAGCCAAGTCATAAATGTTGTTTTAGATAGTATGCTAACTACATGACTAGTCTGTGGCCATGTTTGACCATATTGTGTTTTGTTGTGATTTGGCAGCGATTATCTCTTTAAGTTACTTCTTATCGGTGACTCCGGAGTTGGAAAATCTTGTCTTCTGCTTCGTTTTGCGGTAAATTGTGCTGAGTGTTCTCTATTTTGATAGACATGTCACACATCCTTGTATTTGGTATTCTAAATCCGAAATTCATTTATCCTTTGCTTAAGTTTAGAATGTACACGATGCACTTCATTGCACATTAAGTTGGTTTATATTGAAAAACTGCCACAAGACATTGGAATTGTTGATGATATTAAACGTTTTTCAATTTTTTTGCATAATTTATATAAACTCTTGTTAATTTTGTTTTCTTAGTTATCCAACTGCTGGAAAGTTAGGCTACTTTGTACTGTTTCTTTCATTGTTTTTAACATTTTTTGCTGATAATTTTTTTGCTCTGAGCAGAGGAATGTGATTATCTGTTGTTTAAGTATACCAGGTATCTTGTAACCGTCAGTATAAGATGTACTAATGATGCTGCAATGCTGCCTGTCACTGTTGCATATTTATTACGCTGTCAGTAAATTGCTGTTAATTTGTGACAGGATGACACTTATACAGAGAGTTACATAAGTACCATTGGTGTCGATTTTGTAAGTAACTGATTTGAATTGTAATTTATTGCATTTCTATTATTATTTCTGATATCGAGAGTTTCTCGTGTATACATGGTATCTCATAAAAAATGGCACCCTTTTTTCTTTCATAACTCAGTCAAATATTGATCAATTTACATGAAATTTTTACCAGACACAGCTGAAGAAATACTAATTCAAAATATTTTAACAAACTCTGGCTGTTAGTTGAATATTCTTTGTTGGTCATGATGTAATGCTGACGTCAGCTTGCTTGTCTCAACTGGTGCTGTCACTTGCTAACCTGCTTTGATAGTGAACTTTGTCTGGTTCACTAATGAAATGTGTTCATCGTATCGGCACTAAGCAACACGGGGCATAAGATCAGGCATCTCGCGATCCAAAAACTCAACCATCGTGCAAGCGGTGTATGCTGGTGCACTGTATTGCTGGTACATGCAAAAGTCAAGCTATTCCCACGAGCACGGGAAAGTAATTATTTCCACCGTTTTTTGTGGCTGCAATGGTAAAACATAATGATAATGATAATGTCTAATGGTGTCAACTTACAGCAGAGCTGAACAGTCTACAGTTGAATACAGTTGAATAAAATACAATAAAATGACTGAGCCTACATAAAATCATACTCCAAGTCATAAAATTTACAGAAAAAATGAGTTTTCAGTCTCCGCTTTAATGTGTCAGTGTTAGTAATGGCGCGCAGGTGCAGTGGCAGATCGTTCCACGCCTTGGAGGCCGCCACGCTGAACTTAAGGTGCGCTCTCCAAACTTCAGGCGTGTCCTTGGGACTTGTAAATCCGATCTCGTGGCTGATCGCAAGATGGTGGAACGATCTGGCAGTGCCAAAACTGGTTGAAGAAGGTTTGATATGTATACTGGAGCTTTGCTTTACCAGTGCTATTTATGGCTAAGTCAACTAACTTACACTTTTACAGTTTGTCAGCATTGAACCAGATGAAGTTCACCATCGAAGCAGGGCGGCTATTCAGCAACTGTCAGCACCAGTTGTGACAAGTCAAGTTTGTACTCACAGCACATTATGACGTCAGCATTACATTACCACTTACAATGAATGTTTAACTAATAACCATTTTTGTTGAAATATATTTAGAATTAGTATTTCTTCGGCTATATCTTGTAAAAATTTTATATAAATTGATCATCGTTTGAGTGATTTATAAGGATGCCATTTTTATGAAACACCGTTAGTGATATTTGTTTTATGCATATTTATTGATCAAAATGGTTGCTTTGTCATTAGCAGCCTTGGAGTGTGACATTCTCGTAGCAGTAGCAAATTACTTGTACAGAACATTTTTTACTGTCTCTTATGGTTCACCTGATGGTACATTCCACAGTGTTGTTTTTGAAATACAGTGTACAGAGTAATTTTGTTTCGAGTATGCTGATTGAAAAATGAGTATATATCATATAATTTTGCATGCATTATTGCTTTTGTTATGGTGTACTGCAGAAAATACGAACAATTGAACTTGATGGAAAGACAGTAAAACTCCAGATTGTAAGTACTAGAGTGTACTATGTTTTTTCCCCAGGTATTATAACTTTTTATAAGTCCATTATTTGTGCTAAGTTAGGAACTTGTAAGAATGATCATATTGTGACTTTTATTGTTTCATAACTGCACATTTGTAGTTGATTGTATGCTCAGTGCATAGTGATGTTAATTGGATCAAGGGTCAGCCATTCTGCACCAGGCTTCATTTCTGCGAGTTTCATGGCTGTGATTTGCAATGCAGATTTTGATGCAGCTTAGTAATAAATACTAGTAATAAATGGTCCTGTTGAGGCATTAATTTTTTTAAAGGTGTTAATGCACATGTTAATTGTTTTAATGCATCTGTTAAAGCATTGATTAACACACCACTGTATTGCTGATATTGTAGTGGACTACATCGACAGGGTGACTGGAATGATGACCGACGAACACGTGGCTGTGTCGCAGGACCGTGACAGTAGTGATGGAACTGCAACAAAACATTTTTTAGTAACATGAATATTATTCGATCATCAAATAACTGCAGTTCAGTGGATGTTGGAACTCGTGCTTCACAGAATTTAGTACATTTTTCATTGCATGTTAATTTATTAATGTGTTAATACTGAGCTTGTTGTTACTTGTTGTCATTTGTAACTGCTGTGGCGTGCTTTATGGCCTTTGGGATGTGTGTGATGCAGTGGCATATTGTTTTGTTAGTTGTAATGTTTGATGTAGTCGCTGGATAAATTATTAGGCCTGCCACTTATGCACAGTACTGTACAAATAGAATATTTGTTGCAGCTGCAGTTGACCATCATTACATAATAGTAAATAGTAATAGCCACGACAATGTTTATGGTGCTGTCATCGTAGCAGTGAACTGCCACTGCGACTTTTCACCTGGTTCATTTGGCCAGAGCAGCACGAGCGCCAGGCGGCCGCCGACCTTTGGACCAGACCAAATGATCTGAACCTCAGATCTGCCTGTAGGCAGCTACAAGTACTACACTAACTATCGCCATTTATTACTACTCATCCCAAAAGCTGATACTCATTTTACCATCCCACAGAGGGTAGAAGGCTGTAATGTCGAAGATATTGTTCATAAGATTAAAGATTGAAGTGAGATGTTTGTATGTGCTCTGCAGTGGGACACGGCAGGTCAAGAAAGGTTTCGAACAATCACATCCAGCTACTACCGTGGCGCACACGGCATCATCATTGTCTACGATGTTACCGATCAGGTCTTCGTATCTCTTCTCTGTGCCTTGCCACCAATGCTACAGCCAGCACGTCTGTTGCATTAACTCACAGTTATTCATTACCTTTACAGAGGACTCCCTGAACATGTGAAGATAACGCCATGACTAGAGAGACTAATACGTGGGTCACCTGAAAATGCAGGACTGGAAAGGTTGAAGAAGTCATGTCAGTCGTATTCCAGTCATGCATTTTTCAGCCATGCATTTTGGTCGATCATTTTCTAGTTTTGCATTTTCAGTGCCCCTTTGATACTCGTCATTTTTATTTGGGCCATTACTTGCGTGAAATTTTACAACAGCTGGCCTGACCATTGCTGAGGTATCACATCTTACAATGAGGTCATCAGTTGTGGCTTTCTTAGCATGTTGGACCCAAGGATCAAAAGCTTGGGGGTTCAAATACGGGCTATTCCGCTATAAGGTGACAACCCTGGGCAAGTTGTTCACACACAATAGCCTGTCGGTGCGATGCCTTAGGTTGGGGGCTCTGCTGACTAATTATTATTCAATTCAGTCTAATTAACCAGCAATTTTCTTATAACAATATAAGTATATGTGTGTTAGCAGGAGTCATTCAACAACGTAAAGCAATGGCTACAGGAGATTGAGCGCTATGCTAGCGAACACGTCAACCGACTGCTGGTTGGCAATAAGTGTGACCTGACGGCCAAGAAAGTCGTTGATTATGTGGTTGCTAAGGTAAACTTGTCCCAGAGTTATTGAGCTTTTTAACCATATTTTTTAGACAGACAAAAATGCTGACTTTCTGATTTGCTTGACAGGTTTACTATGATGCCATTTAATCACCTGTGCAATGTTTTCAACTTTATGTTGATGTGACTGTTCAAAATTTTAAAGATTAGCATTGTTATTAAACTGTACTAAAATTTTTAGGATTAATAGTGCGATTAATCAGATAGCGATTGTGTTTTAATTGATTAATCGTTAATTTCTGCAGCTTTGTTATTACTATTATTTTTAATTCTCAGTATTAAATTCCCAAGGACCGAGAGAAAGTTATTAATAGCTCTGGTACTGGTAGTGGTTATCCTGCGGGTTATTATTGTTGAATTTTGTGTGTCTGATTTCATTAATTGCAGCTAATTGTTTTTCGTGCAGTCCAATGGAAATGTGTCATTGTGAGTTTGGTTCACGTGTGCAGGACTATGCCGACCAACTGCAGATCCCGTTCCTGGAGACGAGTGCCAAGAGTGCAACCAACGTCGAGCAGGCGTTCGTGACGATGGCCGCCGAGATAAAGGCTCGTGTCGGCCCGGCTGCGTCGGCGTCGAGCGACGCACGGGGAGCAACAAACATCCGAATCAACACAAGCACGCCCGTCAGCCAGCAGTCGTCATTTGGCTGCTGCTGAGACGTTGCGAGAGAGCCACGTGACTGTGTGTGTGGGGTGTAATATGGGGTCGCCTCACTTTGCAAGAATTGGAATTTGCAAGGAACAGAAAATGCAAGGAAAGATAAAACTGAATTTGCAAGGAAAGGAAATTGCAAGGAACAGAATTTTTAGAGAAATGAAATTTGCAAGGAAGCCATCTACGGTCTTGCAGTTTGCAACTAAATGTTACATTTTCCCACAAATTGTACAGACGTGAATAATGCATTAAAGTTTTTAGCTTGAACTTTGAACTGTTGACATTATCAGCTAACTTATAGTGCTCAAATCATCAAAAACGCTTAATCTCAAATGTTAAAATCAAGATACAATCACTCCCACGTGATATGTTCAGGTATAGCAGGCCAGTTACTGCCGCCTGCAAAACTGTGATGGACACGCCATAGTTCGTTTAGGCTATAGGCATACGCATTCTTTGTAGAGTCCATTCCTTGCAAATTTCACCCTTCTTCCCCCCACCATTCGTTGCTAATTCCGTTCTCTGCTCATTCCTTTCCTTGCAAATTCTATTTCTTGCAAATTCACACTGATGCAAATTTCGGAGCCTTTCCTTGAATTTTCCTTTCCTTGGAATTCCCACCCCCTTTCCTTGGAATTCCATGCCTTGCAAATTCAGTGCCCCCGTAATATGGTAGGCTTTCTGCTCACAGTGTCATCTTCCTGGTATTTTGTGCACTGGTGGTGTCATTGTTTGAGACAGGCAGTAAGTTGCATTTTTTTGCGCAGCTGCGAATTTTCAACAGCAAATTTCTATCAAATTTGTACTCCCAAACAAGTGGGGGCAAAATGTTGAATTTTGTACAAAATTTCGTCACGAATATCCCCCGAGTGGAACAAGATATCGACAAGCAGAAAATTGCATCGTAAACCAAAGATGCTTTGCTAGATTGTGATATGATCTAGCATACCTTTGGCCTACTAAAAAGTTGTTGACTCAACCGATACTGATTTTCATATATGCACTGCGAGTGCAGTGTATTGAATTGAATATCACAAGCTCCATATTTTCCCACAGCAAGAAAAATTTCCACAAGCTGAAATTTGGAGGCGTTTGGGACACCACAGTGTTACTGAGTATAAGCGATATAGCAGCATGGGCCACAGTGGTTTGGTGACCGTTTTCACTGCAGACAATGGCAGTGTTATATTGACAGACAGTGTGCAGTGGTTATGCTCAGTGGCTTCTATCCCCCCCCAATCTGGAATCAAAATTGGGTGCAACTTCCCCCCAGTTTTCGGCTGAGGTTCCCCCAATTACTGACTCAAGTTTTCCCCCTCCATTTTTGGCTTCTTTCCCCTCTAGGGAGTAATTTTTGTTAAGGGTGTAGTTTGCCCAGTGAAAAATAGGGGGGGAGTTTTGATCTACAACCTTATCAAAACTCCTCCCCCCTTATTTTTTCACTGGGCGCAAGCTGCACCCACCAAGTATAGGGATATATGCCACTGGTGATGCTCTCAGTTTCTGTGGCTTCTGGACAGTGTTAGTTCTTTGTACTAGTTGCACGTATACGCGGGTGTTTGCGAAAAGGTGTAAAACACGACTGTTTCGTTTGGTATTATCATCAGTAGAATTTTTTCAGCTGTTTTCCAAGCCCATCTATGATGTCGTTTCTGTGCCATGTCTCGTTTATTTTTTGTTCTACTGGTGTCTTCTGATAACTTGTTTTCAGTTAATGCTGTATTTAACGTTAATGTTATTTGATATTTGCTATCACTTGTTGATCCATCCACCCAGATGGCAGTCATGTAATTATTTTCTTGATGCCGTTATAAATATTGATGACGCTAACAATATGTGTCAAGGAAAAATTGATAACCGGATGGGGTATGATTACCATTTGCAGTTTGCTAGTCCGAAGTCTTGATATATGGGAACAAAAACTATGCATGAAACATTGAAAAAGCACTGATGTATGATTGAAAGCCATGATTGCCTGCGCAGCACTAGTAATTGATTATATTCTTGTACTAGGAATGTTTTTGGACAGTAGTAAAATCGTCTGGTAGAAAAGCTTAACAGGCTGAGCTAAAGAGGCTAAATTACTCAAGGCTGTGTTTTCTTAGTAATTGTTTGCACGCATCTTTGTTCTTGTCAGAATTCAAATTTCATGAGGTAGTGTGACAGCAGATTTGAGGTGAGGTGGCAGCATTTGTTTCGGTCTCTTTCACAGTTTGTCACCAAGTGCAAAAGTGGAAGCCTATCGAAATTGACCATGTTTGCTGAAGTTATCAAAAAAGTAAAAGTGGCTTACTTTTTTGCAGGACATTTGATGTATTGTGGTACCGGTAGAATGCTCAGTCTTCCCATTTCACTCTGAAGACGCTGTATATCTGCTGAGAATGGATAAAATGGCCTTGGTTTACCCGTCTGTGATTTATCTGAATTATTTTATCACTGTGTGCATGCGTTGTGTATCCTTCATTGTGAGATTGTATTTGGACGTATCCCTGTGCAGAGTCAGCGGAAGGGCCCCCATACCTCCCAGCCGGAGGGGCTCACGTTTCTCAGGGGCCTCATGCTAGGTGTGGAAAATAAATTTCTAGTTTTTAAAAAATATATTCATAGTATAAAATAAATAAACATGTGGAAAGTTTACCCAAAGTGGACAAGTCAATTACTTTACATTACTGTACAGTAATCTGTGACGTATTTGCGGCCTATAAACGTCATTTTTTTTTAAAAGACAACACAAATTGTATCAGATTTTTTGCATTTCAATTTTTTCAATAGTGGGCAAATTTGCGACTTACAGTGAATACCCAAAAGCCAAAAGTGTTTCAGCTTTAGGGGCCTTTGCCCCTCTGACCAGGGGCTGTGCCCCTGGGCCCCGCTGGGGGCTCCACCCCATACCCTCTATTATAGGGGCCTAACACTTGTATTTGGGGGCCTCCAACTCTCTAACGCCGGCACTGTCTCTGTGTGCAAGTTGGCTTCAGCAATTCAGTGTAGATTCTTGTGTTAACATCTTTGATGTTATTAGGCTGCACCAGTCGACTCATGAATACTGTGAGGTAACATGTAGCCGGTTTTCTGCAATTATAGGAAAGAATGACATCGTTTTCTTCATGCTGCTGTGTAATGATAGGTATACACTGTGTCCCAAAAAAGCATCCCTACATTTTCGACTGCAACTTGAAAACTAATAATTATCAGATTTTGATAATTTTTGGTACCAATATTTCTGACACAACTTGCCATCAAAAGACCATTCAGTTTCCCATTTCACATAACGTTTGTTTCTGCACTGCCTGGGGAAAACACGATATGATTGCTTAATTAACATAATGCTTAAAAACACATTTTGTTCACATTTTTGACACTGTGGTTGACAATTCATCCAGTTGTCCATTTTTCAGCTGCCTGCAGTAAAATTATTTGAAGTGCTGGCCCACTATGTGAACACAGGCAAGGAGACACTTTCTCCACTTATTGACAGCAGTATCGATAATGTTCTGCTCCAGACCAATCCAGGCTGTACCAGTCGCTTCTTGACTTTACAAACATTCCTAAACTTCATCTGGTAGACACAGTGCTGCACGACAGTCAAGCGTTGTAATAGACCGGCTGTTGGGGCCCACAGATTAGGATAGATGGAATTTATCGACGTTTTTCATTAATTTTACACGTATTATGCTTGGTCTGCTTTACCCAGGTAGTGCAAAAGCGGACGTTGGGTGAGGTGGAAACTAAAACATTTATTTAATAGCCAGTTGTGTCCCAAATATTTCTGCCAATTATTATTAAAATCTGGTAATCTTTGTTCAAGTTACGATCAATAATGTTGGAGATGTTTTTTTCAGGTTTTCTGTTTATTTCAACACATTTTTCACTTGATCTGCTTTCCCTCGGTAGTGCAGAAGCATACAACAGCTAAATGTGATTTGCCAAAAACTGCTGAATGCCAAAACTTGCAATCCTAGTTTTAGTTCTCATTTAACTATTGCTTTTCAAGACGTGCATATTCAGTCCTGAGACATTGTAGTGCCGGTTAAATTTGAATGCGTATAGTACAAATGAAGCACATTTTCAGTCATACAGTACTCAAGCCGTGTAGTTGACACAGGCAGATTTTATATCATCAGTGCACAGCAGAATTTTGGCTGTTTATTGTAAAAATTCAACTTGTTATGTTATATTGTAGACAGCAGTTGATCAGTTGTCTGTAGATGCTATTCTGTTTGTTTGTGTTGGACTTTTGTTATTTCAGATAGTTTCTGGGTTTTTTGTGCTAAATACTATATATTCTGGGTTCTCGGCATCGTATTGTGTGGAGGTTTAAATCACCAATTGAAACTGCCGTATTGGCTACTTACGGTAGTTATAATTACTTTAGCGAGTTCCAATAGTCTAGAATTGCAATTTCGTAAATTAAGTAATCTGAAGTGATTTCGTCGTTTGTAGGTGGCGTAATGTTTTATAATGCACTGCACTGTTGTGAGTTGCAACCTCAGTTAAACTGCTCAGACATTTTTTTCATATCTGTCACACTGTTGAGTCATACGATTGACATTCAGTAAGAGCAGAAAGCGAAGTGGCCACG
>Ga0209671_1000707_pt1 | contig 24023 bp, 11 predicted proteins | sample WorMetHERISLAND2_2_FD_187401 | JGI IMG/M metagenome (GOLD analysis project Ga0209671, IMG submission 187401) | Marine gutless worms symbiont microbial communities from Max Planck institute for Marine Microbiology, Germany - Olavius geniculatus... | ecosystem: Host-associated > Annelida >... | reverse complement strand
GCCTTAAAATATGCGATCTCGTGGCGGCAATTTTAATCATTTTCCTGAGTCGCTAATATTTATTTCTAACAAAAAAATGCATTGGGGGCCCCATGGCCCCCTTGTCTACGCCACTGGGGCGAATGAATGAGTTGATCAATGCTTGAGCTGATCACGAGCTCGAGTTCGGTGCCAATCGTCTGTAGACGGGCGGCGTTGACACGCCCGCAGTGGCTCGGGTCGGTGATGCCGCCGTTTTTCTTGAACCATTGCCTGTTGACCGCACGTACCGCCTCGTCACCCGGCCTATACACAACATATCGGCCAGCCGGACAATCACTCGCCATGCTCGCCTCGATTCTGTTCATACACAGATAAAGCCTGTCGGAAACCTTCTTACCAAAATTGCACAATCACAATTAATTAATCCCAGTTAAGCAGCAAATGCGCGCGCGCGCACACACACACACTTAATAGGTCGATGGTGCTTAAACTGTTTTCAGCCACGAGTTTTCAGTCAAGAGCCATTAGACGTCGTTATGCCCAAGTCGTCACTACAGGCTTGGTTATTATGATAACAGAGCTGGAAATAGATTGGCACTGACAACAAAAATCAGTAAACAGATATACAAGAAATCTAATTACATGCGCGACGCAGGTTGTCTCGGACTATTTTCAAAATTTACTTTAAATGTGCGTCACAGCATAAAGTCGCGAAAAATTTACTGAAATCCCCTATTTTTGGATTTCAAGATTGTTCAAAGTCATTGATGTTGATACTTCCGGAAAGGTTGTTAGCAGATAAGCAGTAAGCCAGTGGTTATCTGCTAGATTATGGCCAACTAGTTGGCAAACTAGTTGGTAACCCATAAGTTAGCAAGTAGTTGGCAATAACTTTCCAACTAGATACCAACTAGTTCGCCTAATGGGAATTCGTCATTAGTCGACACTCGACAGTAGCAGAAATCGCGCGTTTTGAAGGGGGTACACAAATTTGATACCCTTGTGCAAAAAACTCCTTGTACCTAGGGAATCGAAACTAACACTGTTAAAATGTCGGTCGTTCAAAGTTATCGATGTCGGTACCCCCGAACAATGTCGGTACCCCTGGAAAGCTCGTCATGAGTGCTTAACATGATAAGCCGCAAATTTGTGCCTATGTTCGCACGCTATACGAGTTAATAGCGGTAAAATAACGATTTTGTAGTGGGTATCCCTCTTTGACGCCTTCCTTCGAGGGGAATCCCCATATCCAGCGTCACGAAATTTTGTCACAAGAAACTAGAAACCATATGCTATCATATAGTGAAAACCAGAAGTCTATCTAACCCGAGCTTGAATGATCGGTAACGGGACGGAATACCAGGACAGAGAAACGGACAGACAAGCAGACAGACAGAATTACCATAACTATACGCGCTAACGCATAGTGCGTCGCGCGTAAAACCGCAATGAAACGATGTCGCATCCAGTGTTTAAGGTGGTATTCGTTTCAGCAAAAACGTCAAGCGCATGGCGAGTAGGAAGTGGACGAAGTGGGTTTGGCAGCTGCAGCAGTAACCTCCCATTATGAGAACTAATCGACGTACAGGTGCGCTGTCGTACCTGTATTGTGATTCGTCGGCTGCTGATCAGTTGGACCTGTCATGTGCCGCATCATCAGCAAACGTAGAGGTGACGGCGAGTTCTGCACCAAGTGAACCGCGTCCGCATGAGTCATACCATCGCTAGACACTCCGTTTATTGACACGATCTTGTCCTCGTTCTGACCGACAAAACAGCAAAAAAATTATTTTGTTACAAATACGTTAACTTCAGTAGGTATACTTAGACCGAAGTTTAGGCTCAACGAAAGTCTCAGCGAAAGTCTAAGTCAAAAAGTGAAGTCGCCCAATACGCAAATTAAAGCGGCGCAGCTGCGCTATGAGCGCTTCATCATCATCATCACTGCGAGCATGCCCCAGCATGGAGCGCAGCCGTATGATGCCCGTATCCACGAGCTGCCTTCACTATTCTCGGTCTTCTGTAAGTCTCAGCGGCGAGTTCAGTCCGTGGTTGAGCGGCTGGAAGTCAGCTTCCAGAGACCGTGTGACGTGGACGACTTGGGCGGTGCCTCCAGTCCTTGGGGAGCCCGCGGATCGAATTATTGTGTACGGCGCTGAACATGTCCTGCGAGTCGCCCATCCTTGCCAAGTTGCCACGTTCCCGATAAAAACGAATGCTTACCAAAGTAAAACAAGAAAGTTTACACAGTACGGGGAGAGGAATAGAACGTTCTGAGTTTGACTAAAATAAATAAAGCAAGTCGGCCATTGAGAGGCATCGTAGTGTACACTGCAGCGTGTAAGCTAGTTGACAAATCTGACTGTGCAAATATGCACAGAACAGTATGCGTAAGAGAAATATGCTGCAATTAGACATTGCTGCAAACCTTTCAAAGCATTTTAGCACATCGAAGACGTGTTCAGGATGGAAAATGTGAATTAAACGTAAACAAAGTCTAGTCAATTCAACTACTAAACTACGCACGATTGCCATGCAGAGTCAGCATTTAAATTACACTCAGCTCGCAATGGTAGGCCTATAGGTGTTTTCACAGCTTTTGGCTGCAGTCGTGCATCGTAAAGCAAACGACTCGACGGTGCAGCCGATGCCGCAATGTCTGAAGTGGTACAAACTTACCCATTCCAGCTAATACAGATGACAGTAACGGGTGCATTGTCACACTGGTCCTAACCTGCAGACGTCCGTCCCTGTCGGCCGAACCTCCACTGGCGATGTTCAACACACAGATCGGCATCCCGGCAAACTCTTTCCCACCGCGGATTGCGAAGCCGAAACCACGCGAGCCGCGGTGTAGTTCGACCTCGTACAGTAGACCTACTGGTGACGACGAGCTAACGCGATGCGCGACACCGTTTGGACGCACAGGACCGCCGTTGACGACCTGCAGAAACGAACGACTGTTTCAAGGTAAATGTGAAATCCGGTACTTAACATGCCTTAGCGCTCATGAGTCGCTTTACAATCTCGGAAGTAACAGCTGATTGGCACGAGCGCGCAGCGCACTATGCGGTCATTTATTGCCCGCGTCAGTGAACAACTGGATCCGACACGGTCCTCTAGATCTAGAGGGCCGTGACTCGCCGTTTGCAGGAAGCAGACCGTGCAGACGGTGTACAGGGTGGGTAAAAAAAACTGGCACAATGTTTTCATATGCCAATAACTTAATCAAATATTAACCAATTTTCAAAATTCTTTCACTGCCGAAATCAGAAGAAAATTTAAAGCAATATTGTCACTAAAGATCCCACCACACCGCACCTAGTAAAATATCAGTGTCTTAAAAGCAACAGTTAAAAACAAGGCGATATCTAACAACAAAAAACAACCTGTTTATTGTCTCGTGCTAACTCGCAGTTTTCACATCAAATGTTTAATGTGTCCACTCAAGCCGGCGACGCTACTGACCAATGGCGCGATGAACCAAATGCTGCGACAGTTTGCCAAACTTTGCCCCACTCAGTGACGATCACCTGCATCAGCTGGTTGATTGTCGTGAATTGTCGACGTTGATAGACCATCTGTTGAAGAGCCCCCGAAACAGCATAATCGATCGGGTTTGAGTCCGGGTTGTTTGGGGGCCACATGTCACGTTCGATCAACGTTGATCACGCAATTGGCCAGTGTCGTAGCCGACTCAAGTGCGATGTTTGACATTTCACAAGGTAGTGTAGCGACATATATGAGGCGAGGTTGGATCATTAGTGATAGTGTTACTACAAATTTTCTTTTGACTCCAACAGTGAAAAAAATTTAAAAATCGGTTATAATTTGATGAACTTAGGCCTACTGGCGTATAAAAACATTGTGCCCATTTTTTGGCCCATTCTGGAAGTGTAGTTTATGGGGTTAAGGTTAGAGTTAGGGTTATGCCCGTAGCATATCTTACAAAGCATGCGAGTAATGTTAAAATGAAAAAATCTGTTGTATGTTATTTGTCATAATAATTATAGGCTAAGCATGTTGTGACATACATCGGACGCAGTTCAGTTGAGCCTCTAATTGAAAGATGACAATTAAAACAGGCATTAACTACATCTATGTGAAAAAAAGCGAATTGTGATTTCATGTGTTTTAGACGTTAACTGTCTTACCGAGTTGGATATTCTATCCGATGTTTATGCAGTGCTAGTAGAAAAACAGCCATAAGTCTGGCATGCAAATTTTTCTCTAGTTCGGTCTACGTGAAACCTGGCCGTCAAGCAGTGACACGCTTTGAAAAATAGCTCAGCACAACTGCACGTTAAGCAGGCCACAAAAAAACACAAACCAAGATTGACTGACTGAAAAACGTACTAAACACGATCTAGCCTATGGACGTGTAAACGAAACGACGCCAACCGGTGATAATTTCTGAAAAAATATCATCAGCAAACTCGTGAACTTACAGCGTTCAGTTCTGGTGATGGCAAGTGGTCTGCTAGTTGAGTGACAGGACTGGACGGTGTAGAACCTTTCGTGTCTGGTCGGTCCGGCGGCGTGCCGTGCCTAGCAGGAGGGGTCGACGCTGGTCGTTCTTAATCAAACAATCAATCAACCAAATGTTTATTTTAATACGCCAAAGGCAGCACATTTCATAAAAAATACACAAAGTATTATAAAAGTATAAAAATGCAATACAAAACAAAAAACCTAGCTAACGCTTAGGGAACGCGCGACAGCGGTGCATGTACGAAAGCCCACTGCGAACTAATCTCTAAGCTCACGGATCCTTTGATAAATGATAATGAAGTCTAGTACTACAGCGTTGCATCGACAGTCGCTAGATAGCGTAACCGGTCTCGCGCATCACCTAACGTTTGAGGGGCCAAAGGCGCGCATTTTGAAAAGGTACCTGAGTTCGCCGCCTCTGTACGGAGAATTCCTTAAACGCAGTGGGCCGAAATTTAATCTAGTGAAATCCACGCCTAATGCTGAAAGTTCCATACGCAGGCGGTCCTGCTCTATCTTTAGTGATTTCGGCGCAATTCGCTCTTAAAATGTGTGTCGTAGACCAAAATCATACAACAATTCAATAAAACCCCCATTTTAGCGTTTAAGGTCACTCAAGGTCATTGCTTTCGGTGTAAATCGAAAGCACATGTACGACTTTTTATTACTGATTAATGATAAATTTGGCCCTATCTTGCACCGTTTCTGAGATACAGCAACTTATTGGCCAAAATCGCAAATTTTCCCTACCCCCTCTCATTTAGCGCCCCATTCGGAGTGACCCCTTTAGAATTTATGGAAAAGCTTTACGGATTCTAAAACTAGAGTCTTTCAAGCAGCCGACAGTGAAAATTTGGTGATCCTAGCTTGCTTCTTGTTTGACTGATCCACACGTGTGACGGACGGACAGACGGTTAGACAGACAGAATTGCGATGGCTAAGGCGCGCTACAGCAGTACCTGCAGTCACGCGTAAAAAATAAAACTCAATGTCTGCAGCGAACGAATTCAAGATGATCATTTTTACGCGCGACAGCAGAATGCTTCGCGCGTCTTTGCCATCGTCTGGGCGTCCGTCCGTCCGTCACACTCGTGATCTGTATCAAAACGGTGCAAGCTAGGATCACGAAATCTTCACTTTGGGCTGCCCCAAGGTCTCTAGTTTATCGTGACAAAATTTCGTGCCACTGGGTGCAGGGGTTCCCCTCGAACGAGGGCGTCAAAGAGGGGTACCCCCTTAGAAAGACGTCATTTTGCCGTTATTGGCTCGAATAATGTGAAAACGGTTGCAGATAGGTACATACATGCTGCTTATCATAACAAGTACTGGTGACAGGCTTTTTGGATTTATCAACATCGATGACCTTGAACGACCCTGAACCCCTCAAAAAGAGGTTTTTAGTGAATTTTTCGCAATTTTTGGATTCAGTGCACTTTTCAACACTGAATTGCGACGAAATGGCTGGAGATAGAGCAAGACAACCTGCGTATGAAATTTTCAGCATTCAACAGTTCAAGTCCCGACCCCCTAGGTTCAAGGAGGCCGGCGCAGGCGGGCGTCGAAGACAGCTACCCCCTAAAAAGTGGCTATTTTACCGCAATTATCTCGTGTAGCGTGAACACGGTTGCAGATAAGCACAGACATGCTGCTTATCACAACAAGCACTAGTGACAAGCTTTTTATTGCTGTAAACGTCGATGACCTTGAATGACCTTGAACCTTCAAAATAGGGGTTTTAGTGAATTTTTCTGCGATTGTTGGCTTTGACACACATTTTAAGAATGAATTGCATCGAAATGGCTGGAGATAGACCTGGACATTTTGCGCATGACTTTTTTTTAGCATAGAACGTACATTTTTAAGAATCTACAAGTAGTTATTTTACCGCTATTGGCTCGTGTAGCTTGAAAACGGTTGCAGATCGGCGAAGACATGTTGCTTATCATAACAAGCAATATAGTGACAAGCCTTTTATTAGTGTAAACCTAGATGACCTTGAATGACCTTGGATTTCTAAAATAAAGGTATTAGTGTTTTTTTGCAATTTGTGGCTGCGGCGTAGATTTCAAGAGTGAATTGCGTCAAAATGGATAGAGTTAAGTTAAGAGAACCTGCGAATAGGAACCGCTAAGGCTGTCGCGCGTCTCATGAGCTTTGCTCAAATTACTTGTTATATCTCTAACGGGCAGTGTTCCGTATTTACGTCCAACAACACGTAGCAAAACGACCAAGCACCAAGCGTGACAAGAAACACAGTATCAGATTATGACTAGTGTAAATTTTTTTCAAGAAAAAGTAATTTAATTTGGTCCATCTGATATTGACACGTTGGAGCAAAACACTGTAACGGTTTAACGCTTTCACGCGAGCACCAGTTAAAGACGTGTCTGAAACAATTATTCAACTAATCACCGTCAGTCGTCGGCACTCTGAGCTGCTCACGGCGATGTGCTGCTGGCGCGCGGTCCGGTGTTGCTACAGCGTCAGCCAGTGCAGATTGACTTCGCTGTCGAGGCTGATGCTGTCTGGCCGCAGCAGCTAACGCCTCGGTCCGCGCATTGTAACCGTTACACGTCTCGCTACCAGCACCGACGACGCTGTAACCGGAAGTAGCTGGTTGCGATGCCACCGGAAGTGCTGCGTTACGACGCAGTGATCCGCTGGACTGCAGGGACGCCTCGTCGGTGTCGTCGTACGACTGGAAAGACGAATCGTCGTGTGTATAGTTTAGTTGCGTAGCCTTCGTCTCGTTGAAAACCTAATTCACAGAAGATCTTACGATAATCTTAAGACACTTTCGCAATTACGGTCATCTTAAGAAAATCATCTAGGTCATAAAGATACTAACGACATATCCGAACTTCCGCACGAATTCAGGCTTAAAACCCATCTGTTTAACATTTCATACCTTACACTATTGTGATTTTACACTACACAATGCTTGCACAGTGACGATCATTGCTTCGGACGCTAATCGTTCTTGCTTACATACTTACTTAACAAGACATGTCTTGAAACAAATCTTATAATAACGTCTGTAAATCGGTGGCTTGGTAATGTAACGGTAAGATGTTCGATTTGCAATCAAGAGGTCGTGGGTTCAACTTTCGATCAAGTCACTATCAAGTAGTTAGTTAATTTTAGATGGTGACTGTCTGAAGACAGGTGAGCCATCTTGGTGTATAACCAACACCAAGGTCAACTCAGCCTTCCATCCCTCCGGAGTAGGTAAAATGAGCACCGGGCTACCGGCCTATCTAGCTGGGATTATGACGGGACGCGTTTACGTGTGTCCGGTGAGAGGGACATGCGATTCCATAAGGCAGGTGACGCTCCGAAGCTCTGAGATGGATAAACAGCTATTCCGTTTAACATACATTAAGCACCTGGTCGTTGAGTGTAAGTGCGGCCAGTTCGTCGTCGTAGTCAGCAGTCGGCAGTCGACCAGTCGCTCGTCGTCGTCTGTCGTCATCGTCGATGTAAGCTGACGCCGGGATGAAATCCGGCGTGCCGCTGAAGTTGAGGCTGTTCAGACTGGTCTGTGATGACTGTCGCCGGCTCATTCGGCGTGGCACGGGCGCCGGTGACAGTAGATCCAGTGGGTACGTCGTGGTGGTAGGAGGCTTTGCCGGCAGAGACCGGCGCGGACGTACAGCAGTCCCTTGCAGTCGTCTGGGTGCCGGAGAACCACCACCGACAACGATATCTGGTGTCGTGGTGGGAGGTGCCGAGTAACGTGACGCCAGAACAACATCCGGTCTACCGCCGTTTGATGACGTCACTGATGACGTCATTCCACGTCCACGGTGCATGTCAGAAGACGTCATGACGCGGGTGCAGACGAACGGAAGTGGTGAATAAATGCGCCGGTATAGGTCGTTGTAGTCGACGCGGTGCTGAGGCTGCTGGGAATGCTGGTCGGCCCCGGGTGACGTCATCGTCCGTGGCTGTGGGTCACGTGACTCGTCGTGCGGTGACGTCACGAAGTCGCGGTGTGACGTCAGCAGGGTGAGGGACGCCAGGCGTCGAGGGCGACATCGACGTAGTAGGTTGACGACATCGTCGTGAGGCCAATGGCGCACTGTCACGCCATTGATTGCTATCAACACGTCGCCCGCAAACACAGCGTCGCCACATCGCGCCGCGTCCATCACTTCCTTGATCACTTGACCTTCACATAAACAGCATCAGAACATCAAGCGAGATAGATAAAAAAAACAGTAACATCAATCTAAACGGAGAAATAGCATGACGCAAAACGGAGAGATCGGAAGCCAAGCTGGTCGTCGACGTAGTTGACTGGACCGAGATATTGCGGCACGAATCTGTGCAAGACTTTTGTAAACCAAAACGGCGATTTTGTACTGGACTCGCTCCGGCACGCGCAGCCAATGGAGGCATGCAGACAAGCGCGTCGGTGATGTGGTCCGATCGACGAAGATGGTATGTCAGTCGCACAGTGGCGTTCAGCACCGACTGGAGTCGACGGACCGGCATAACATGGCACGTGCGTGAAAAAAGCCATTTTTGCCTTTCAGTCAGACAAGATCCACTCTACTACCCCAGACAGACCTAACTGAAATATTGACTACTGCTAAATCCCTAACTATAGGCTATATACACTTCACAGAGAAATAAAACTGCGAAAACTGAAAAGATGCAAAACTTTCACTTCACACTAGACCGCCGCCGAATACTACCGTTCCAGGCGGTCTAACAAGAGATCCAGTGTCGTTCTGTCGATTCGAGTGCTGGAAACGGTAAACTGAACCTTAGGCCTACGCACAGATCTAGACTTACTGCATTTCATAAAGAAACTTCTACAATGCTCCGCTGCGGGCGATTCGTCAATTAAACCCCAGCACTTTTTATAGCCAATAGCTACACACGAATTCAATCCATGTCTTGCTCCAGTCAGGTCCGTCCGTCCATATAATACGACCGCTGTCAATAAAACTTCTATCGGTATGAAACGATGCTAGACGAATCAAAATCCCGCTGTGAAACCGATCTCTAGCGTGAAAGCTCCCCCGATCCACGAGCGATAAAATTCCAGAGAACGCGATGCAGCGAAACAAGATACCGATTCCTCAGTCACTGAGCGTGTTGTACCTCACTGCAGTGCTTTAGTGAACAGCGTACAACGAAAGTAACACAGCTCTTGTTTTTTTTTCAAGATAATATTATTGTAATGTAAACGGCATAGGTTTAGATATACTTAATTCTTTGCATCAAGCTATTTCTCGCAACGCATAAAACTACCACAAACCACCTATCTGTGATTATGAGGATAATGCACATTCTAGCTGCTGACCGTCTTCAGAGTCGGTGAGAGTGAAGCCGAATCCAGACGGTCCCTTGACGACGTCCACAGTCTTCAGATCGCCCTGTTGTTGTCTGTTTGTGACGTCACGAGCAGATGCTCCCTGTGTATTGTGCATGGCACGACGAGACCGCTCCGGTGTAGACCGAACTTCCATTCTTTAAGTGTAAGCGTTCTTCACTTCACTCGTATACTGTCCGATGCTCTCTTGCTGTCCTGCACGTGATCCAAACTAACGGCGGTAATGTACTAATGTAATGTTTAGTAGTCTAAATTCCTAGCAGACCATAATTATTATTATATACTACAGACAACTGTTTGGGGGTAATGCGTTACGTCTAGTTCTAATTTCTAACTCATTACCCTAACCCGAAAACTAGCCTATAGACCGCGCTTACATGACTTGCAATGCAACATGCGCAATCCCGTATAGCTGTCTACAGTGTGTATGTCTCAGGCTGCTAGAAATTTAGATCACCGCTAAACTGCAACGATACGCTAACGGGTACAGTTATTTTCAACCGTCATAAGTGTCAGACACCGGATATTCAGTATCACGATGACAGCGTCGTGACCACTGTCCACGCCGCTTCCACAGACTCAGCTAGCACTGGTACCTTTTCACAACTTTCGGCCGCAGTCGTGCGTCATAAAGCAAACGACGACAGCGGTCTGAGCGCTGTCTGGAGTGGTATTTAAGCCTGTACTGCGTGCTGCAACTATATACTTACCGCAGCTGTCCAGCGGCGTCAGCTTGCAGCGACGTCGTGCTATATCCACGTACCGTTGCTCACCAGTCCAACCGATCGACGTTCATTCAACCACCGTAGTCAACGGCAACTGCACACGACGGCCCATAACTTACTCTCAAGCCGTCGGTACTTGCTGTACAAAAGGCGCAGGTCTACACGGTGTATTGAACGATATAGCTATCGGCAGTCGGCGCTGTCACCGATAACCGCGTGCAGCTTGCACGACTGACTACGTAGGCTGTAGGTTAGGAGTGAGTGGGTGAGTATACGCAGCACGGACTTATACCACTTCAGAGAGTGGTCAAACCTATCTAGACTGCGATCAGATCGCACAGTCTTCGCCGTTTGCTTTATGACGCATGACTGCAGCAGAAAGTTACGAAAACATTAACCTACCAGTGCGACGTGATCGTTGTCGAAGCACCACCGGTGAAATCTGAAGGCGGTATACCATGGAGGCTATACAGAAGTGTTGCTGCAAAGTCGCTCGCTAATTTCCAACACAGAACGCTGACGACGACGTACGAGCACTGTATTTCCCACGAAACGGTGGTTAGTCTCTGTGTATTTCCAGTTCTCGTGTCACAGCGTCGCCCGCCAATAGTTTGATCTACATACGTCCATTGGTCGTCTGCGTCCGACATCTAAAAACCACACTCATCTCACACTGGTACGGTAGTCTGTTTTCACAATTTTCAGCTGCAGTCGTTCGTGCGTCACAAAGCAAACGACGGTGTATTTTATTTCATCTGAACGCAGTCTAAATAGCCTACGATACTTCACTGTCTGGAGTGGTATAAGCTCGTACTGTGTACTCAATTTTTCACTCCAGTAGTCTGAACGATCGAGCAGTTGTAGCACACGGTAGCTATAGGCCCATTTGTATACAGTGTCTCGAGGCACGCGGCGACACAAACACTGCATTGGCGACTGGCGATGATCCACAAGCCTACAGCAGCAATCGAGCCCTATAGCGAGCAGTGTAGGCCTAGGTAGCCACCACACCTCCGGCCGCCGCGTCCCATGCACTGTACGCGCTCAACGGCGCCGAGCGAGCGTTCCAGCTGACGCCTCCTACACGCCGCAGCTATAAGACAATACAATACGTCGCGCTATACGCTACTCCGACATTACAGCCACACGATTCAGCAGTCAGGCTGCCCACCGACCCACCTATAGGTTACCGTCGCCTGTACAGCCACAGATCAACTTCCGTTTCTCGATCCGGGGTAGGTTGATCGAATATCGGTCTATCTGGCTGGGGTTAAGGCGGGGCGCGTTCACCTGTGTTAGCAGGTGACACTGTATGATTCCATATGGCAGATGACGTTTCGAGCTCTGTGACGGGTTTCCTATTAAAAGCTATATACACCACCTTTGCACCTTTCTTTTATTTTTTTAGTTATCGGAGCTCCTTCACAGTGCGACTTGGGCCTATGGGCCGCCACGTTTTTCTTTCCTAGCTGTTCGGTCATTTTATCGCAAACGTCACGTGCTTCACGCATCAGTCAATTCGGTGCCGCGATCTTTTTTTATTTCGACGCTTGCTACGACGATTCATTGACTTACTTTATCTTTATATATTGGGTTTGCCGTTGATACAATTTCTCGTTCAGTTTGTAATCGAAACCTGATGCCAAAACGCCTCCAGCATGAGTGTCGTATGGTAGTAGTTGGTTATGATGATTGCGATATGTCAAAGTCATAAATCAGACAGCGCGATTTTCTCAGCAATGCTCCGTATGTGGTCTGTGTGGATCATTTAGCCGACGTCCGAAAATCGCCGTCATACGGATTAGGAGATTTCATAGTTCACGCAAACCGAGCTATTCAATCCGTCTTTCTATACCCGGCCCCTGTAAGCTGTGAACTCAATGAAGATTCGTTTTATCCTAATCATAATGTCAGTTGGCAGCGCGTTTCTTTTCGTCGCGGCTGCAAAGTTAGTAAAGCGTGGAGTGAGAACATTAAGTAATCTACGATTTTACAAGTTTCCAAGTTTTGTATCCAGATGCATATTTGAAACAAAATGTAAAACTAAAAGCTGCATTGCAATGAAAAGCGGGCGAGTTTCATTTGCATACGGTAGTCCTACATCCAATAGGGTGCAAAACTCGAATGGGAGGCCAAACCTAAAAGGGAAGACCATGGGCCTCTGGCCGCATTTGGTTCCGCCACTGTATAAATTATGAATAATTATGGTATCATAAAACGTAACAAACATAAAAGCAGATATGCATGGCGCCATTAGTGTCAAATGTAACTAATGCTTCAAACGCATATCCGACCGATCACGCGGCTTGTCGGTGCTGTACGGAAGCCTTCTGTTTGGAAACCGAACAGACGACTTCTGCGCAGCACTGCATGCGGCCGGAGGACGTTAGATCCATCTACTGCAATATCACAATAATATCAGTGATCTACTGCAGCGATCCGTCATTGGCGTCTTGTGAACTTACTCAATCAAACGCCAGGACGCCCAAGCTGACCCAACCACAACTAGAAACAATCTGAAAGGTATATCAGCAGAAACGTACATGCAGAGACGTCGAGAGCCACAGAGGGGCCCGGGAAAAACATTCTCGCGGAGCCCGTCTGGAGAGAATTGTTTTTGAAATTCTGCTTTTTAAGATGGCGCATTCTGATATACTTTATATCTTTGAGCGACGGTGGGGCCCCCAAACGTGGAGCCCGGAAAAAAACTTCTTCCCTTCCCTCCCTTCTCGACAGGCCTACGTAATAAGGTGTTTACACGATCCAGCAAACGTCCAGCATTAGCACGTGTATTTTGAATACATTTGCTGGAAGTTTGCTGGATCGTGTAAACACCCCATAAATGAACCAAACAGCCGAGCCTGCACATTGCTACAGCCTAGGTAACGTTGAACGGCTCATCTGCTTACAAGAAGAAGTCGGCTGACGCGAGTTTGTACCTAATACTTGACATAATCATGGCGCCCATAAACAAATTCTATGCATGAAGAAAAGCTTTTTAAAGCCTTTATTTTCTTTCCTCTTGCACCGATACCTTTAACTCATCATTTTCACTTTGTTATTGATTGTGTGACTGATCCAGGGCTGAAGAAAACAAGGTTTTTAAAGAAAATTTTTAGGTTTCGGGTTTTAAAAGTTTTTTGGTTTAGTGTCCAATGAACACAGTACACAAAATTACGACACAGAAAAACATCTTATACACCCTCTTATGTGTAAACGTCATAATGACGTGACTGACGTCGCAACTCAAGAATCAAGTTTAAAATATGAAATAAAATATGATATGTAATACATTTCACGACAAGAAAGAAAACCTAAAAACCTAAAATTGGATTCTCGAGGTTTTTAAAGGTTTTTAAATTTAAAAACCTGGGCTTTATTCTGACAGTTTGTTCGGGATCAGCATAACGCACTTTTCTACGCGAAGCCATTTTAGTGCGCATTATACATCGCTGCTATTGCTATTGCAATTATGTCTGTCCGTCCGTCTGCCTGTAACACTCATGGACCACATCGAAACGATTCAACATGCTAACACCGTAAGCTGTATGTGTTCATAAAATTCATTCATATTTATTCAGGCCTATTCGTCTATACGCCATTCCCACGAATAGTAAAATTCAGGATTTTCATGGGACAAAAATCATGATCGAGACTTCAATGAATGACAACGAACAAAATTGTCCAAGTCAGGCAACCTTTTGTCGAAAACAGCAGTTTCCACCAAGGAGGTGTCAACTCACAAATAGCGCGAAATTTCTATATTTGTGACTCTGTTGCTATGAAACGGCTTTGTACTATAACTGTTACTAACAGAAAGTAGAATGCGTGAATTTCCTGGAGGTGGATTTATGTAAACATGTGCATGGTAGTAAAAAGTGCAAATTGATTTTCTTGTGATACACGGTTACAATACTAAACGAGTCTGCTGGCAAATAGACCAAATTTGTACCTCCTAACAAACGTTTAAAACGTCAATTTACTGGCCGATGGCACTAGTCTGGTGTAACAAAAGCAACAGACGAACGAGTAATTACGTTTATTAACAGCGACAAACGCAAACTACGCGCCGACGACTAGCACAACAAACTACAGTGAAAAGTGAAAACAGCCGCGGAATTAGCTGCGAACTAAAGGCGTGTACACAGCAAGGTAATTAAACCGAACAGAAGTTAACACGGTTTAATTTCTGAGCAGGACGAGCCCATTGGTCGCTGGTTGACGCGTACGTTAGACGGTGCCTACTGTAATGCATTACTGCTTGCCCCTTGGCCTGTTCGTCAAAAACGAAACCATGTCAGTTCAGTTCAGTTCAGTTACGTCGCTCTGTACGCGCTTTAACGGCGTTCACTCACGTGGCGCATTCAGAGACCAGCGTTCGAACTGCCAGAGTCAAAACCGTTTTTCACAACATTAAACATATATAGAATTTGACTAATCTGGTCGTAACTACATAAATAATACTGACGCCGTCCATGCACCTCCACAATAATTGTCTTACCATTCAAGGTGTTCGCACCCAAAACCAGCCCAGGCTTTTTGACTAGCAAGTGACAACTAATATCTTAACACTGATACACGGCGACGTCCTAAGCGTCCCACTCGACAAATCTAAGGCCGTCTCGTTTTCTCCTGATGCAGAAACTTTGGACGGGTTGACTGACTATGGTGTTTAATGGCAACTCTAAGTTAACACAGGTCACACTGCGAAGATCAATGCAAATGCACCAAACACAATGCAAATTACGTCCACATACGAAACCCTAGCATAACTGATCTTTTCTGTTAGCTTTTTCATTATTGCATAGGTACAGTACTGACGAACCAGGCAATCACAGAAAAACTCCTACAAAAAAATTTAACTAAACAGAACTAATCATCATGATCTAGTCTTTTTTTACAGCAACTGCAGCGAGCATGGGGTGCAAGCACTGCCAAAAATTCGAGTGTCTGAAATGAACTACAAGAACATTGCATAGCTCAGCACCTTGAAACTAATTCGTGCTATAAACTTATATGCAGCGGCTTGAAAAGCAAGTGGCACACGAGAACACACAAAAAGCACGCGGAACGGCACTTTTCAGCCAACAGTTCAGCTGCACAACTGTTAATTAACATGCACGATACAGAAAACACATGAATCCGAGCAACTACATGCGAAGCGTATACACAACTGCTGCTATTTGCTAAAGACTCAGAATCTCAGATCTAAAATTCTACAATGCAAAGAGGTCAGATGTAAATATCTACCGTAAGAAAATAGCAGCACAGTGTTTTTTGATTAGCGTTAACAGCAGCACTTTCAACATTCGTTGATCACATTACACATCTAAGACCGAGACGAGTTCTAACGACAATATGCAATTGTACATAGCAGTAACTCCAAAGTACAAGAACTGTCAAACGTATTTATCAGTACACTGAATACGAATTCCTGTGATGTTACTAGAAGTCTACTTCACAGGTCTTTCCAGTTTTCAGCAACTGTGATGAATCAAAGTAATAGACTCACAGAACACAAATCAACCCTGGCAGAATTGCCTACACAGAGGCAAATCCATCAATAAAAGGCAATTGAAATATACAGCAACCACTATGCAGAAATCCAGCGTATTTATGTTAAAAGTAACGAGATAAAATTACACTATTATCAATTTCGATTTTTGTTTAAACGAGCACGTTTTTTGGCGTTACTTCTGGTTAGACTGTAAGGCTATGTCCACATGTGAACTTGGGTGAAATGTAATAAATAAATATTCTAATAAATTATATAAATTTACCAAAAACAACCTTTACCTGATTTAATGTTCACCTTTTGGCAACCGTTGCTGCCTTCGTCGGGACGACTGTCCACCAGGTGTCGCTGCGACGGACAGTAAGCGATCACAGAATATGCAAAGTTGGTAGGACTCCTTATCTCGGTTCTTTTAATTAAGTTAGATGAAGATCGTATTTTGATGAATTTAAACAATCTATTAGTTACCGTTTCAACCTATAAATCTGTTCAAAGACATTACATCAAGCCCTTGCTATGATACAAGCAGTTGCAGCAACAGCATCTAATATGACTCTACTTTATCAGCTGCTATTGGTGTAGGAAAAAATTCCCAACGTCAAATGCAGACTAATGGCTAACGATTGAATTGAGTGACAAACGAAAAAACAACAACAAAAAGCATTCACATCAACAGAAACAAAACTAATGACTTCAACGTACATGTATAATATAATTTGGCGATGATGCAGAATGATGCAAAATTATGGGAAGGTGGAAAAGATAGAGATTGATAAACGAAATTTGTACAAACCGAAAATTGGTTAAAGGTATAAAGATAATCTCGCCGCAATGGACAGAAACACGAACGCACAATTGACTGCAAAACTGCTGTCATCAGTAACCACAGCAGCAGGTCATAAACAACAATCGTAGTAAACAAAACAATAATAATTATTTAATACACACACAACATTGCGAGCAATAAAAAGTGACACTTTTCCTAATGATTGATAAATCTGGTTAGAATGCGGAGCTCATAGCATAGGCCTATTGGCTGCAGCAATTAACACTGATTTTTCTTCGGAAATCAGACCTCACATTGGAGTTCAGACCTCACCTGGATCGACTCCAATAACGAACATCTGAAAATTAAACTGTCAGTAGATTAGAGTCTAACTCTAATAAAGGCAGACCAACTATTCAACAATTTTTTCGTTGCTTTATTAAGCAAAAGCTAGAATTAAACCCTACACATCAACTGACACAATATCACCATGAAATATTTATGTTTTCCACGATAAATGACTGCAACTTCCAATCTTCAGTTTCTTTAAAAACGCAAGACAGCAGTGAAACAATTATTACTTATTAACAACTGGTTTACATGCCAAAGTTATCCTATAACTGAAATTTGCAACATTTTAATGGCCCACAGTATAGATTAGATACGATACTGATTAATATAACTGCATCTTTAACAATGCATAACTATGATGTGCAGACTGTACTAAACACAAAAACACATAAACGCGTGCAAGTTCAATACAACACACGCTAGCACACAATAACGACGAAAACCGAATTCTATTTTCACACAGGAAACCAATATTCTAGAAACGTAACAGTCCAAGCGACAACGACAGCTTATGGTACACAAACGCGCGAACAGTAAACGCTGCAAACGTGTCGGAATTGAAAAAGACAGATCAACATTATTTTGCTACAGATCTACATACAACCGGCTACAGACTAAGGCACTGCGAGATACAGTAATGCAATGTTCAAGCTGAAAAGGTTAGCACCAAATCACTTCAGACAAACATCAAGTGATGGACACAATCGCCAACGTCATGACATTAACTGATATGACAAATACGCACAATTTTGGCAGCATAAGCAGCAATTGTACAATGCACAACAATACTACATCATTACTTACTTACTCAAATTGTTCAATATAGCACAACAACTCTAGGACAGACGGAGCAACAAGTATGTGCAGCATGCATAGACGCCAACGTAATCAGAGAATCTAACATTTATATCAGATATATGGACATATATTTTACTTTTTGTACAACCTGAGATCATATATGATTACCACCCATCATTCATTCTGCACAATTTGCATGAATTTGGTGAGAATCAATTCCGAACATAAATCGGCAGAATGCCACGGAGTATTTTGATTCACTCAGAATCAGTAGTAAACAGGCTTGGCTCGCTGGTTAAGGAGGTAGGCAGATAAATTTCTGAGTGGCAATAAAAATGGTATACGGCCATTAATATCCACTACACTCAAAAAGATCCAAGCCAAGCTTTGAGCTAGTGACTGTAGACATTCTAATCTTCATGCTATCAAAATAGAGATAAAAGTAAACTACACTCTTCTTATGTTGAAGAAATAATAAAATATTATTATCGTCAGATACAAAAAAGCACTGACATTACAGGTCGATATTTTACTCCAGCGCCAATTAAAATACTGCACAACAAAAAGTGACGAAATTACAAAACAATACGTACAAACAGAAAATAAACGATTAAAGCTATAAACAAACAGCATACATACAAAACACAATAATTACTTGAATAAGTTTGATTGGCTCAGCTTGCAGCTGGCAAAAAATGTCTTGGCACGTGACCAGTCATTCACATACAAGGGTCATTTGATAAATAAGTTACAAAACGTCGTCCTCATGTTAGTGTTCCAAATATGAAAAATCTGAAATAAATGTTTTGTAAGAAATTAACTCCAGAGTACCAGCTGTGAGTTTTATCACGATGATGTCGCTGTGACGTCACATCAAATATGGCGACGTCACAATAACGACGTCATCATCAGAATAAATTTCTATTTTATGTCTGTTCAAAATTACGTTCTCTATGAAACGTATATTTTGGATTTTTTTCTGTTTTAAGAATTAACAATAGAATTGCGCCGTTCCGTAACTAATTTAGCGAACGACCCTCGTATACGTAGCACAAAATGACATCATTCAGTGAACGACGACGTGGAAAGGGCTTCCTGGTATGTGCTGGTCTCCCCACTTTACAACAAGTACATAGTTGCCTCGCTCCTGCACCAGGTAGCTGACGCCGTACCGGTTACCACCCACGTGACGTACACGCACCTCCTCGCAGGGCAGCTTAGGTCCCATCACTCCAACCATGAGCATGTTGATTCCTGAAACAACGACAGGTTCATTCAGTGAAAGCACCCACAACAAGCTAACACATGCACATTTACCACTGTGATCCTATATGGCAGATGAGGCTCCGTAGGCTGCAGCTCTGTAATGGATTCCCATGCAGAGCTATACGTACACAAACTCGAGCCGTTTTATGTCCTACATAAATTTGCGTTTCACTTACTTACTTAGTGAGTGAATAATTTTAAGGCAAGTGGGAAACTGGGAATCTTCAGCAACGTTGTGGGGGAAAGAAGTAGGCCGGGCAGAAAGTTGTAATTTTTCGACAGCCAGACGCAAATTTCCGACGAGGAAGATTAATTACGAGTGCTCGAAATTTTAGTTGTTCCTCTGAATTTTCCCAAAACGCAGTTTTGTCAACCCCAAATTTTTTTACTACTTTTTGGCGAAAATTCTCGGACAAGATTAAGAATTTCTGACAGCCAAAAATTTAGGTAGTGGGAGGGAAATTGCGCCCTTTCTGCCTCCACGACGCTAAGCGCCGGGAATCTGTCTAGTAGCCTACCGTACCTCCATGCGAAGTGTCGACAGTGAAAGTAGCCTCTTTGTTTGCGGTAGCGTGTTGAAGCCCGGCGCCGGTCGCGGTGACTTTGGTGGCGTCGGACTGTTGGAAGTGGTCTTGTTGAACGGTGGCGAATTTCTGCGTTGTGCTCGTCTTTGTGACTGTCTCGACCACTACCTGAGACTGCTCCGGCCATGCTGTAGGTCGACCGGGACCTTCACATCACACCATACACACTAAGCAATGTGAAATGAAGGGGAGAAGTTGCCTACTTTCCTATCGCTTCTTCTCCCCTCCCTATTCCCTTATCCGAACTTTTACTTTTCTTCCCCTTCCCTCCACCCTTCACTTCCCTTCTTTCCGTTAGAAGTAGGATGCCTAACTTTTAGCTACGAGGTCTGGGGGAGCGCTGTGAGCTCCCCAGGGCGGTGTATAACACAGCCCCAGGCAATAATCAAATTTGGTGCACTATAGCCTTAAACTATAAGATTTGGTGGCAACAATTTTAATTATTTTCATAAATGATCCCTGACGCCTATTTTTAATGAAAGAAATTGAGATAAGGTAGCGACATCTGGCGGACAGTCGTTTCGACCACAGATGTTGAAAACATTGATTTGCAAATAAAAAAAAACATAAAAACATGTTTTTTCCATTTTTATAAAAAACATTAATTAAAAGCATGCATAAAAACATTAAACTACAGTATTCAATCAAGTCAGAAAAACAGTCAATACTAATCAAATGAAGTCAATAATACTGCTACAAAACAGTCGCTCTGTCCAGGAAATAGACACTAAATACAATTTGACCATCAAAAATGCATCATTTTGGACGTTTATGTTTTAACAGCAACAAAACACGACATTAAAAACACAAAAAACATTAAAAAATAATAAAAAACATGAAAAAACATGTTCTTTAAACTTTTATATAAAACATAAGAACATCATTGGTTTCGATGAAGGCAGCAACGGTTGCAGAAACGTCAACAATCTGTATCAAAATAAAGGTTATAATTATATTGATGACTTTTTTAAAAAAATTTCAGGCTTCACTTACTAAACTGTCAATTTTATTGAGTTACAGCTGTTACAGCAATACCTACCTTCAATGCGGGCTTTGAACGGACTGCCTGGTATATGCGTGCTGCCGGCGTATTTGATCGTAATCAGATAATCTCCAGGAGCCGAAGGTGAATAGGTAAACTCGTAACCTTCATCGATCTCACGACAACTCAGCTGTACCTTGGACGGACCGTCAATTGTTACCGCAAGAGCCCCGGACCCAGCGTTCACTGTGTTAACGATGAACTTACACAGCTGGCCTATAACACAATGTAAACAGAAAACGCAAAGTCCTTCCAGAACCATAAGGCCCACAGAACGGCGCTGATCTCCGTTTTATTAGCCGTCAGCCAGTCACCAGTTTAAATTGCGGATAAAAGGTAAAACAGGTAAAGTCCAGTACTTGCATATAGCGCTTCTTACATAAAACGAACTAGTGGCCAGAAGCGCTTTGACAACCTCGGAAGTGGCAGCTGATTGGCATGAGCTAATGATACCGCAGCGTACTATGCGGCCATCCTCTGCCCGGGTTAACGAACAATAGAAATCGCAGTTTACAGCTAGCAGACATACCACCGCCCCAATCAGCCACACTAGGCCTTCACTCCGTAGCCCGTAAGCTACTACTCATTTTCCGTCCTGCAGACGGTAGGAGGCTAAGTTGGCCTGAGCACATAGTAGATTAGCAAGTTGCTCAAGGTTGCTTGCAAAAGACCACCAGTGAGAATCGAACTGCAATCTGAAAGTTGCGAGTCAACACTAACCACCAGACACTTGCACCTACAGATACCTTAGATAGATGGTAAACAATAATGTCCACATCTACATTTCCAAACACATTATGGGGTGCAAAGTACACAATTATTCAATCATTTATTTCAATAATTTATTTGCTCAATAAACCCATCAGTCAATAAAAGTCTGCAGCAAGAAAGTTTACATGAGCAAGATGTGCTAGGCAGCCGAACAAAAGCTAACAAAAAAAGCAAAGCACAATTCTGACCTACCCGTCATGCCGTGCGACAGCCCATCTCCATAAGCACGCACAAGGCTGGCGTCAGCGTCTTGTTTGCCTACAAACAGTCTGAATGGACTGCCAGGTATGTGGTTGCCGTTTAGTCGAACATGGATGAAATGCACGCCGTTTTCGCGTGGCACAAACCGAACAGCGTAGCGGTCTGAAAACATGTACACAACACAGAAATGATTACAGTTTAAATTTAGCAGGTAAATGAAAAACATGCGCAACACTACAGAAGCAGATTTAAGCAATAGCAAAAATTATACTATACAGTACAAGAGATAATTAATCACCGTAATCAACAAACAATGTACGTGTAAAAAACTTTTGTCTCCAAAATGTGTCAATAAAAAGATTATGTCTGGCACAAATCAAACGTTTTCCAAAAGCTTAATTTGCCTCCGTAACAGTTTCACATGCATGACCACCAACTAATCAAACAGAGAAAGTGTTGAAAGCACATTCCACGCCACTTGATGCTAAACGACCAGAAAGTAACTGCAGAAAATTGACCGGTTAGAAACTGTAGTAATCATATCAAACAGTAGTATCAGTAGTAACAGTAGAAAGTAGTGTAACAGTTTGTCTGTGCAGAACATATTCACACTGACAGACCTTTATCAACTTCCTGGATGATGGCTTGGTCTTCAGCGCCCGACGGAGCGACTACATGGGCGTCTAGTTTACCCTGAGCGCCGTTGAAGTCTACCGTGAAAGCTGCAGGCTTGTTGATCTTTGGAACACAATACACCAGGCACCATACAACAATAAGCATGTACGGTAATAACAAGAACGAATAACAAAACAAGCATGAGGAGAAAAAAATACAGTCCCAAGTCCAAGATGATTTAGAAGAAACAAGTATTAATACAAAGAAAACAACAGAAGCAGTTAATAAACTACAGAGGCATTAAGGCAAATCATGCGATCACAGTATTCTTGCAAAGCGTGCACTTTGACTGCTTATCCCATACTTCTCCACATATAATGGCATTTCCAAACTCACAAATGTGTAAACTACGCAAAAATATGCATATCTTCACAGCCTTCTACAGATGCAGTTGCAGGTTTCAGACAATTATCTCCAATTTGTGCAACAAGAAGTCGGTCAATACTTTCTGCTTTCTACAAGTTGTTTTGTCATAAACGCCACATATGCTTAGTTCACATTTAAATTAATACCAAATATTCTTGCATATTTTTACATCTGAGCAAAGTGCATATTCCAGGAAAAAGTCCCACTATAAATCGGCATGCCGAACCATAAGATATGCCTATCTGCTGGAAGACGCGTTCACCTATATGAACGCAGCCTGCATTCGTCACTAGAGTAATAGCTTATGACCAATTCACACCTTCAACGCAACTCAACTCAACTGTTGAGTCGGCGACTCGGCGTGGTAGGTGTGAACTGGCCATTAGTACGGTAAAACAGGTTTGTGGTTTACCTGCAGGCCGTGTTCCTGCAGATCAAAAACGTTCAACTTCTGTATGTCGCCAGTAGATGGCGCCAGGTAGACTTTGAACGGCGAATCAGGGATGTGCTGGTCGTTAAACTTCACCGATACCAAATACTCTCCTAAAATAAACAGCAATAACTTTACTAATCAAGGCAAAAAATAATTACGTGATCAGAATAGCCCAAGAACACAAATTCAATGGTTAGTATGTCACACACTTTTTTACACTTCTAGCAAAATTCTTTCAACTGACAACAAAACACTACTGTTTTATTTGTTTCTCAATAGTACAATTTATTCAGACCTTTGTTTCATCACTCAATTTATCTACACTGTGTCCCAAAAAAACATCCCCAACATTTTCGACTGTAATGTGAAGAAGGATTATTGGATTTTAATAATTTTTGGTACGAATATTCCTGAGACAACTTGTCGTCAAGTGACAATTTAATTTTCCGTCTCACTCAACATCTGTTTCTGCACTACCTGGGGAAAATAGAACAAACAAAATACCACTTTTTTATTCAATGCGACATGATTGCTTAATTAACATAACGTGTAAAAGCAAATTTTGTTCACATTTTTGACACTGTGGCTGACATTTCATTCAGTTATCCATTTTTCAACTGCCTACAGTAAAACTGCTTGAAGTGTTGGCCCACTGTGACACTTGTACACTGGCCCACTTGACAGCTGCAGTATCGATAATGTTCTGCTCCTGA
>Ga0209671_1000706_pt1 | contig 24060 bp, 15 predicted proteins | sample WorMetHERISLAND2_2_FD_187401 | JGI IMG/M metagenome (GOLD analysis project Ga0209671, IMG submission 187401) | Marine gutless worms symbiont microbial communities from Max Planck institute for Marine Microbiology, Germany - Olavius geniculatus... | ecosystem: Host-associated > Annelida >... | reverse complement strand
GATGAGACGTTGTTATCAAAGTGGTTTGCACACAATTACATACAAAAATGTTTACAGGTAAATGACTGTCCACAAAACATTTCACGTTTATTTCGGGACGTCACGACAAGTGCAAAACTACAGAATGCAGTTTCAGCGCTTGTTGCCTGGAGACAGAACAAATCACTCTTAGACTTGTGGCTAACAGTTGATAATGTGGAGATTGTCATCCCATTAATTGTGTACATGAGCTCTATGACCGCTCGAACGTGTGCTTGTTGCATGACTCAATTGACAAAGATCAACTCACATTTTTCTGTTTACTTCAGGGCAGTAGCATTTCTACACGTTGCATCCAGACTAAAACATGGTCTCAATAACAAGCTGATGGACATCTTAGCGACAATATGTGGACTGCCGTTTGCTGACATTCGACGTAACTCCTATCATTCCACCAGTACGCTGTCACTGAATATAGCGGCCAAGCTGATGAAATTTGTGGTGAATAAATCACTCAGCAGCATGTCGCTGATAGAGAATGAACTGTCCAAGGCATATCTTTACAGAGCATTAAGATGTAAAGACTCTGACAGCAACTCCATCTACTGCCTGGCAAATGTCTACTTGGCAGTTTTGTATTACACTTCGGAACAATACCAGAAAGCGATAGATTATTGTACACTGGCGACAAGGTCACAAGATCACTCACAGTGCAGTTCGCATGTTGTACGATGTGAAATTTTACCCAAGATCGACGATGACGTTGATAATCTGTTAGGCTTAGCAGTGTTGTACCAAAGCATACAAACTGCTGTGTTGAAACAACAGCGACAACCACAACTTGTATCCGTACTTACAACTGAACTATTTGCACACTGTTTGCGTGTCAAGTGTCAGTCAGCAACAGAGTGTTGCCAGTTTGTGCAAATGCCGTCAGAGACTGGTGAATTCAAACGGTATAGAGTTTGTATTAGTGATACTCCACAGCTGTTTATCGGTAATGTGCTTCTGTTTCTCTCAGTAAGTCGGCTGTTAAAACGTCAACACAAATCATTTTGGCTAAACTCTGAGCGCTCAGTGATAAACAAAAATAAATGTCATCCATCAGATCTAGCTGAGTTACTGCTGAAGTCTGCGGTTGAACATCTGACAGCATATCGTCAGCTTGTGGCACAAGATTTTAGTTCTTTGGCCACGGCTGTCACAACAGACTTTGAGGCGCTGTACATGTACAAACATGGCGACTATCAGCAGTGTTTACAGTTGTCTGCACAGAACGCTCACATGCTGTTGTATGCTGATGACATGCCCAGTATTCCAACATATCCGGAGTTCATTCAGTTGATGGATGATGACATTGCCGCACTGACTGCACTGACACTGATTGTCGATTCTAAGTGCCGTGACGTTGAGAATCCCTATAGTAGCTGCATCAGTCAGCTGACTCTGTCGCTGTATCTGATGACTCAGTGTCAGCTGAAGCTACATCACTCAGTGACGTCACTTTTTCAGACAGTTGTCTACGTCAAAGTCGCTCAGAAAAGATACACATCTGATGAAACTCTGGAGCTGTTAACACTGAAGTTGACTGAACGTAAACTCGAAGTGTACATGAATGCATTACTATAAGACGTTTCCATCTGATCAGTCAATATTTATGTGCATGACTAACGTCAAGTTCCAATATTCTGTTAGACTGCGGTTATTTGACAATCAAATAAATTTAAGTAACTAAACTGTAGTTGTCGTTCATCACTACTGTAAATATATAATTATTCCGATAACAGGCTAATAGATTTCTATGCTAGCTATGACGTCAGTTATTGTTAATTATCTGTTTAAAAATGTGTTTCTAACTTTCTATATTCTACAGGCGGGCCCCTAAACGTCTCTGGGCCTGGGTAACTTACTCCCCTACTCTCCTTCTTGACAGGCCTGGGTGCGTTAATAATGCATTAATTAATGCATTAAAAAAATTAATGCTTTGACAGCTCTAGTAACAACATAATATGCAGCCATCCATGGATTACCACAGGACTTCCCCGTCATAAGCATATCAAACAATACAAGCCAAAAATAAAAATACCAGCACTGATTTTCGGTGGCTGCTTGCATCCATAATATAACAAGTAATTTGAGCAAAGCTCATGAGACGCGCGACAGCCTATAGCAGTTCCTGTTCGCAGATTTCCCTGGTCTAAGTGGCCTATCTCCATTTTGTCGCAGTTTACTCTTAAAGTGTGCGCCGCAGATGAAAACTGCAAAAAAAAACTATTTTGGGGGTTCAAAGTCATTCAAGTTCATCGACGTTGACACCACTAAGAAGCTCGTTGCTAGTGATTGTTATGACAAGCAACATGTTTGTGCCTATGTGCAACCATCTTAATGCTACAGAAGCCAATTGCAATAAAATAACCACTTTTTGGGGAGTACCCCTATTTGATGCCTGCATGTGCCTCCTCCTTGAACCTAGGCGATCGATGCCTGGACTGCTAAAATATACGTTTAACGCTGAAAATTTCATATGCAGGTGGTCTTGGTCTATCTTCAGCCGTGATGGCCAATTCACTCTTAAAATGTATGTAGCAGCCCAAAATTGTAAAAAAACCATTATTTTGGGGGTTCAAGGTCATTCAAGATCACCAGTGTTAATACCGCTAAAAAAGCTTGTCGCCAGTGCTTGTTATGATAAGCAGCATGTCTGTGCCTATCTGCAACCATTTTCATGCTGGGTGAGCCGATAATGATAAAATGAAGATTTTTTAGATGGGGTACCCCTCTTTCATGCCCTGGTTTGAAGGGAACCCCCACGCCAAAGGGAACAAAATTTTGTCATGAAAAACTAGAGTCCTTGTTGCAGCCCACAGTAAAGATTTTGTGATCCTAGCTTAATAGACCTCAAGGGTGTGACAGACAAGCGAATGGACAGACAGACAACTCGACGATGGCTTAGACACGTAAAGCATTACATGGTGTCATGCGTAAAAAAGCCTATGAATGCCAGAGGCAATATAATGTGAACTTTGCATCATTTTATACAGCATTTTTATGTCTAATCAACAAAACTTGGACCTTTTAGCTCAGAAATAACACACCAGTTAATTCTGATAAAAAAACGATCACACCAATGGCTAAGTTGTCAAAACTTTAAACCTATAAATTCGCAAATTTCTGCCTACTTATCTGATGTGGACAGTATCTAGCAGAGGTCATTCTAATAACCTAAAAAGTCACAAAACCCCCACACCTGCCTTCTTAACCATAAGAAGAAGGCAATAAAAACCAGCGAGTCGAGGGATTTTTAATGGGTATCTTCAACCCCGGACGAATGCATAATAGAATTCCCAGAATGCACTGTTCTCAGTCTAACAAAGTGCCTGCAAATAGTTTGATGAGCAGTGCGATATCCTTGCGCCGCTGCAGTTCAGCGTCGCTGTCGCCGTCGCTGCCGTCGCAAAGAAAAGAGTCCCGCAGAACGTTCAGAAGCTGGCTGCGCTGATTGGCGGTGAAGCACGTGTCTACGATCTGCGGGTATTTGTCTAGTATGGCTTTCAGTACCTCCATCTGTACACGGAACCCATATCACACCACAAGGCTGTTTAGAAACAGTGCAGTGGTAATTGTGCTAATTTCAATCAACGAAATTTAATCTAATGGTTGAAGTGTTAATCTTGATCAACAAAGCTGCTCTATGCTGGGTTCTGTTTCATTACACCGACTTTCACCAAAACTTCCCCGCTGGGGAGGTCACGGACACAGATCATGAAAGTCGCAGACTCAAACGGTGACGAATCATGAAATTGTGAGGTTTTAGTGAAAGCTGCCGACACAAACCATCCTGACGTGTCGAGATGTTTGCGACAAAGTCCATGACAAACCTATTTGTGTCGCTCTAATGGAATTTAGTATGTTACAGTACGAGGAAAAAGTCGGCAACAAAGTCCGTGGACTTTGTCGCAGACACAAATCACGAAAGTCCGCAACACAAATCATGAAAGTCAACGACATGATTTGTGTCGAGGACTGTCATGATTTGTGTCCGCGACTTTCCCTGCGGGGAAGTTTCGGTGAAAGTCGCAAAGTTGGCATAATGGAATTTCGGCTTTACTGCACTGTGTCTCAAATGAAGTAAGAGGGAAACTGGAAAATGAGTGCACCTTTCTGACAATTTTATCCTCTTTGCCATATTTATGCCAAATTACCAAGTCAACAGAAATTCGATAGAGTTCTCTTAAAACAACTTTGCACATTTTTTGTGAACAGCATGCATCGACAGCAGGCCACACAGGTCAACTCAGCCTGGCCATCCCTGTGTGGGTAAGAACTAAGTGGCATGAACACTGGTAAAGCTTAGGACATAAAATGGCACATTGTGTGATGCACATTGTGCTGTACCTTCAGTCTCGCAGTGTAAGCTGGTGTCTGGCAGAAGACTATGAGCCACGTGACTCAACAGTTAATTAGCCTACTCCACCTGAAGAACTGCCTGTGACCTAACCGACTAAATTTTTAATTTTATACTAAATGCTCAAAATTGGAAAAATTTAAACAGTCTACATTTTACACAAGTTCAAAGGCAGTCGTTAATGTTTCTTGTTAAAAGCCTTGCAAGTTCACTGGTTTCGATATACACTGTGTCCCAAGTAAGTAAGTAAGTAAGTAAGTAAATGATTTATAAAGAGCCAAAGTCTCAGAAAGAATCAGGGCTACTTTAGAGCAACACAAATGGGTTTGTCGCGGACTTTGTCGCAAACATCTCGACATGTCAGGATGGTTTGTGTTGGCAACTTTCACTAAAACTTCACGATTTCGTGATTTGTCACCGTTTGAGTCTGCGACTTTCATGATCTGTGTCCGCGACTTTCCACGCGGGGAAGTTTTGGTGAAAGTCCTGATTGAAAGTCCGACACCTTACCGTTACACCATCAAACCAACAAAGTGCATTGGGCGACTTCAATTTCGACTTGGACTTTCGCTGAGCCAAAGCTAAAGCTGAACGCTAAAGTCTGTACTTGGTCTAAGTTGGTAGTAAATGGTGGAAAACGGGTAAACCTAGCAGGAAATTGGTCTAAGTAGGTAAGTTTAGGCTCAGCGAAAGTCTCAGCAAAAGTCTAAGTCAAAAAGTGAAGTTACCCATTGTATGCTTCTGCAACTGCATTGTTGTTATTTGTGAGCAAACATACACCGTGGGCCATAAAAAACGTGGCACTTCACTTTTGTCCATATCTTCACCACTTGATGACCGATTTTCAAAATTCTTTTACTGGCACACTCTGTGGACAATTTGCAAATATGTCTTTGTTATATATCCCACCACATGGTAAATGCATTTCTACACTACCTTGTGAAATAAAAATGCAAGCAAAAACTAGCGATAATAACAAAAATTCAGGTAAATGAAAAAAATGCTTCAGACCAACATTGCGATGAATGATTCGTATGACACTAGACTGTGTTAGACCCACACAGTTTAGTCTCATACAGACCATTCACTGCAGCGTTGGTCTGAAGTGTTTTTTTTTCAATTTTACCAAAATGTCTGTCATTATTGTTATGTATGCATATTTCATTGATATTTCACAAAGTAGTGTAGAAATGCAGTTACCGTGTGGCGAGATATATAACAATCACATTATTGCAAATTGTCTGCATAGTGTGCCAGTGAAAGAATTTTGAAAATTGGTCAATAATTGGCAAAGACATGAACAAAAGTAAAGTGCCACGTTTTTTTATGGCCCACAGTGTATAATTCACTGAAGGATACAAACGTCATCGGATGACTTGCAGGCCAGTTCAAGGAGCAGCTGCAATACATCATTGAGTGCAGTGGTGATTGAACTGAGCGACAGCTCCGACTGAGAGGTTGTGGTGAGTCGATGTAGCAGACCCGACAGTAACCACGTGCAGTTGTGCACAGTCGCCCTCGTCTCGGTCCACCCCAGGACTGTGGACGAAACATCAGCGGCGGGCATCAGACGCCGACATTCCTGGACCACGGTCACCAATACCGGCTCCACCACTGACTGTCTGCGTCTGGACAACACCTGTACATACATACAGGAACCACGACCAGTCGTGAACGGTCACCCTGTTCACTTTGGGGTCGAGGTCGGAACAAGCAAATGCTGGTAATCTTGGTATGGTGGCTTTTCCTTCCTCCCCTTCCCTCATTCATTTTTCGCTCCTTTCTTTCCTCCGCTCCTCATACCATCTCTTTCCCTCCATCCCATCCCCTTTTCCCCTCCCTTCACTTAAAAGTAGGACCCCTCAAAGCCACCCAGAGGGTTTGGGGGAGTGCTGTAAGCTCCCCCAGCAGGGCCTGGGGCAGAGCCCCAGCCGAAATCAAATTCTGCGCATGTTAGCTTTAGAATGTGACACATGGTGGCAACAATTTCCGAAATTCGGCTGCGATTATGGCGCCGCATTTTTTCGGCGGATTTTCGGTGGCGGCGGCAAGAATTTCAGCAGATCCAGATATTCGGCATTGGCTAGGAAGCCTACCACGGTCATCTCCACTAGCTCAGCAGGCTGCCTGTCTTGACAACACCTGATCCGGTGCAAGCAACAATTGTCACTTTCTCTAGGCAAAAGTCAACAGTGCATAATGTGTATCAGGGTTACATTTTTGCTGGCAAAAAACTGTTTCTGCCTCTGATGTTGTTTTGTAAAAAAGCTTGATAGTCTAGTGGTTAGGGGATCAGACTCAAAATGATCGTGAGTTTGAGGATTTCACTCCAGGCGATTCCACTATCAGGCCCAATCTTGGAAAATACTTCCTTCGTGACGTGACAAAACTTCAATAAACCGATTCTGTCAATCACTAACAGACTAACAAAATATCATGCAAAATATTTCTAGGTCATCATGTTTCGGAGCCGTCGACTTCCCGGTGCTAAGCTGTGAATGCAAAGCACACTTTAGACATACAGCAATCCCTTGGACATTTCTGCATCACACCAAGTTGGACTTTTCACAGAAACCCACGTTCTTTTAAACCTCGAGTCACAGCAGTCAATTCGATAAGATTAACTTCGTAGTCAACGCTTTATCTTAAAATAAACAGCAAGATAATCGAAAACATGAACTAAGAGAAAAGTCTAATTTTTTCCTAAAAACTAACATTTGTGATCATCTAACAGATAACACCAAAGTTAACCCAAACATTACCGATTAACACCAGACAGCTGCAATGCAAATAAATACCATACACGTTTTTTCTTAATCCTTAGAGATTAGAAATTTTCTAATCGGTTTTGCCGTTCACTTTTCGGATCAGAAAAAATTTAAATCTGACCTGATTCTAAGCAAATGTCAAATTAAAAGAAACGGATAAGAATAACTTATATAATTTATTTTCTCAATGAAAAATGAACTCGCATTATGTACATATACGAATATCAGCACATACGTGTACGATATGGTGAATAATGATAGCAGCAGAGCTTGTGTAGTCCGACTGCCTCAGAGCTCTACCAGTCAGACACCGACAGACCTCAGTCACATTGTATTCGGTCTGCAGGTGAGGCGCTGTATACACAGGACATACACACAACCATACACTTATTGCACACTCTGTGCACACAACCACACACCGAGTGTACACACTGACATACCACAATCACACTGTACTCAGTCTGCAGGTGAGATGCTATGTACAGTACAAACACAACCACAAAGAATAGAAAAAGTTAAAAGCTTTAAGGTGGTGACATAGCTCTTTATGGGAAGCCCATCTTAGAGCTACAGAGCATCACCTGCCGTACGGGATCACACAGTGTTACCTACCACCCGACACAGGTGAAGGCGCCCCACATTAACCCCAGCCAGATACACCGGTACTCAATTTTAATACCCCAGAGAGATGGAAGGCTGAGTTGACCTTGATGTTGGTTATATACTGAGATGGTTTACCTGTTCGAAGACTATCACCCATCCAAGTACTAACCACATAATAGCAAAACAATTGAGAGTCAACCCCACATCATTGTGATCTAAGTCAAACATCGTAACAGCTAAGTGTGAATAAATCCCGACATTTCTAGGTCTAACAAACAAAATAATAGTCAACGATCACCGTTATCTCATCACAGAGTCAACTTCTTATAAAGGGAAACCATTTTGTTGCTGGCTTTTTTTGTTCTTTCTAAATATTTTCTAACTGATTCTAATTCTTTACTTAACCAGCAGTTAATGCTGACTACAGAGCAAACAGTTTGTGAGCCGCACATAAGCAACTCAGACTTCAAACATGAATCCAGCTGGAAAAAAAAATTCCACACATTAAAATAAAAAAGCAACAAAAAGTGTGCTCTGGCAAAATCAGGAAACAGCAATTGATGGACAATATCACATCACAAGAATGAACAAGAAATGCTCTGCTAATGCAAAGGGGAACATGCAACAGTGGTGCATGTTTGAACTTTGAAAGCCCAGTAAAACAAAATCAGTCGCCAGTGGGTGCCAGATGACCAGCAGCTAATCATCTATAGTGTTTTACTTGTACTCACCAGAGGGTACCACCTGTCTCGTTCAGCCAACGCCGTATCGGCTGAAAATCGCAAATTTTTCCCACCCCCTCTCATTTAGTGCCCTCATTCAGGGTGACCCCCTTTGAATTTACAGAAAAGCCTTACTGATCCTGAAACTAGAGTCTTCCAGGCAGCCGGCAGCAGATGGTGAAGATTTGGTGATCCTAGCTTGCATCATTTTAGACTGATCCACCCGTGTGATGAAGGAACGGACAGACAGACAGAACTGCAATGGCTAAGATGCACTACAGCAGTAGCTGCTGTTGAGTGTAAAAATCTGGTTTGGTTACTAACTATGTTTATCACTAAATTCTGTATTACTGAATCAATGGACTGAAGTATAACAAAAAATACAGAAAAAAAAACAAAAATAACATTGACTGGAAGCAACCAGAGCTCTAAAACCTTTACCAAGATTAGCATCCGGTGAACACAACTGAGTCAGTTTATGTGCTTTCGTATCGTATTTCCTGAATGATCCAAAATCTGTAGAATAATCTAAATCGCTAACAAAATCTAATTGCTTCCTTCTTGAGCCATGCTTAACCCCTCCACAAAATTCCTAAAACTCTCTTCATAACTAGGGGCCAGTGTTTTCTGCAAAAATTTTGCCAAATTATGCTCGCCAGTTTGCAAAATTCCACGGCTTACCACAGCAAAAAATCATCCAAATTCCACGGTTCACCGCGACCTTCCACTTGTAAGTAAACTGAGCTCTATCCTGTTCCAAAACTTTAGTTTCTAACGGGCCAGCTGGTGAAGTGACATTGTGCTGAGTTATGCTAACAATGTACAAAGAAAAATAGATATATTTTTTTCGTTTTCAAAGTGCAATCTGTCAAGCTGTGTTGCGTTTATTTACGACTGTGCCATGCAGTTCAGTTTTTGTGACAAAAATACGTCATCAAGGCAAAAATCGTACTAATCGCGGGTGAATTTTCAACTTCTGCAAAATTCTGTGGAAATATCAAAATTCTGCCACATAGAAAAAATTCTGCGGCTCGGCTCAAAATTCTGGAGCCAGTGGAAAACTGTGGGCCCTATTCACAATGTTTTGAGTTATCTGGCATAAGAATGGACGGACAAAAAACATAACTTCCTCCTCATCACTACTACATCAGTTATCACAGTAGATTAATACAGATGTGGAATTATGGATACCTTCGATGGATTGCTGGATATATTCCTGCACCTTCGATGAAAATCCGGAAATCTTGGCAAGGTCAATGAGCTCGTAGACAGCGTCACTTGCTCGACCTTCATAACACACAGTAACCAGTGCACATACAAGGTGGGCCACAAAGAAATGTGCCACTTAACTTTTGTCCATATTTTTGCCAATTATTGACCGATTTTCAAAATTCTGTCACTGGCACACTCTGCAGACAATTTGCAATAATGTGATTATTCTATATCCCACCATACTATAAATGCGCCTCTACACTACCTTGTAAAATATCAATAAAATATGCATACACAACAATAGTAACAAATAAACATTTTGGTAAAATTGAAAAAAAAACACTTCAGATCAACATTGCACTGAATGATCTGTATAACACTAGACTGTGTGGGTCTAACACAGTCTAGTGTCATATGAATCATTCATCACAATGTTGGTCTGCAGCGTTTTTTCATTTACCTAAATTTTTGTTTTTGTCGTTAGTTTTTGCTTACATTTATATTTTACAAAGTAGTGTAGAAACGCATTTACCGTGTGGTAGAATATACAATAATCACATTATTGCAAATTGTCTGCAGAGTGTGCCAGTGAAAGCATTTTGAAAACAGGTCAATAACTGGCGAAGATATAAACAAAAGCAAGTGGCACATTTTTTATGGCCCACGGTGTAGTACAAAGTCACTATTGCCATGCCAATAAATTCTGTCCATCAAGGTACCCGGTAATAAACCAATGTATTATAATAATTTTAGTGACATAAGTTTGTCATCATCGTTCATCATCATCATCACACAGACTTATATCACACTGCTATTGGCCTACAATATTTCACCCTTTCCTTCCACTTGTCAACACTCAGCCTTCTACCCTCCGAGGGATGGTAAAATGAGTACTGTCTGTAGTTCCGGCCCGATGCAAAAAAACACCTGCTGGCTGTTGTCCATGCCACTGAAAAACAACTGACTGCACCTCAATATATGACAAAATGCTTGTCCATCTAGCATTTTCTTACACCAAACATGAACTGTAAAGCACATGTCACCATATACTCAGTGATGCACTTCAAAGTGAATTTAATTTGCATTAATTTTTTAGCCCACAAAAATACAATAATAGCATTCTGTTGGTTACAGGAGAATTTCCTTGGCACCATCACCGTATTTAATGTTTACAAATGACGTCACAGTAACATCATCATCATAAAACTCACAGCTGCTACTCAAAATTAAACTCCCTACAAAATGTATATTTTGGATTTTTAATATTTGGAAAATTAACAAAATGATGCTATATTGTTACTTATTTATCGAACGACCCTCGAATATATGCAATGGAAACACTCCATACCCTGCCCGCCAATAACACCCCGGCCCGGCCCCATCTCTTATCCAATCTCCAAGTCACAATGAGCCCATACTAATGTCTGTCCTAAAACCAACACTGGTCACTGACAGTATTACTATGTGGCCATCCTAACAGAACACATTACAGATCTTGCACATTTATCTAATGTCTATCTGTCCATCTGCCCTATGTGGGGTACTAACCCCTACACAAAAAGACAACAGAAAAACCATAAGTGGCATAAACGTTCCCAGGGCAAGAGCAAATGACGTGGCAATTTTCAGTTCAGATGACCTAAGCTTAAGGTTAGGGTTCCCTGTCATAACCTGGACCAACAAAACCTTGGCTTGGAACATAATTTTTAGTTGATTAGTTAACCTGAAGGCATTTGTGCAGCAGTGATGGCACTGGTGGTCTGATATGCTGTGTCTGTAAATGGACCATCACCCCACGGCGGTATCCCAAGTTCCTCAGCGTCTCTCTGCAGATGGCGACGAATTCCCAGGTAAAAGCCGTGACTCAAGTCCAGTGTCGGTTTTGCACCGGCGACAGGAATGTCGATCTCTTCTGCACCGTTTCTATCGCTCTGGGTTATTGTCACAATGTCATCCAGTGGCGACAAACCCAACTCTGCGGCTTGTTGCTGCAGCTGGCGACGGATTCCCTTCAGGAAGCTGTGGTGCTGATCTAACGTCCGCTTTCTTGACGACATTCTACAGCCAAAGATGCATCAATTTACGGTCATGAATCATACCCCATGACTGACCAATACCGGCCCGCTATTCTGAAGGTCCACTATTCCAAAAGTCCACTGTGCAGATATACGCCACAGTGCTAGGGTTAGGTTCAGGATTAGTGGCAATAGTAGACTTTCAGAATAGCGGACCTTCGAAATAGCGGACCCAAATCCACTGACCACATACGATGTACCGTTTAGCCACAATATATGCGTTACAAAAAACATTGACAGACAACAGATAGGTAGCACATAGTACTATAAACACACAAATCATAATGTGTTTCACACAGATACTGTGAATTTGTGATTTTTGTCTAGCTCTGGAGGTGGATCATCCAGGAGAAAAAACATAATAGACCGACTTCAAGCTCTAGACAACGGTTAACAAAAAGCGGGTAATCTAAATGTATCGTTTGGCTTTAAAAGCAAAAACGCATTATTATTTACACAAAACAAACATCAAAACACCTGAATGTTATACAAGTTGGGAAACTAAATTAAATACTACTTCCGCCAATTGTTCAAAATAATGACTTTGATTGGAAATTAAGATAGGGAGTAAATAAGCAACTACTTCTTGATCTGCACTCTGCAGCGGTTTGAATTGGTAGCAAATAGCAATTTTCAACGCAAAGTTGCCGCAACATTGATCCGTCTTTTACGTGTGCCAAATTATTGTATTATAGCGTTAATTGTAACGTTTAATAACAGAGTTAACTTAACGTGTATTAAACTATAGGCCTGCTAGGAAATCGCTTTCCGCTACCAGAACTCGAAAGCCTACGGTATATGGCGGCTTATCCTAGCGACAGCTGGGCTTTTCGTTTTGCCTTCGGACGTTTTGTGGTTATGTGCTGTAGACGACAACAATCTCTATTTAGTAGTCGTAGAAATGATTTCTCCCAAACACTCCCCCAGACACCACACGCCTTCCACCCCTACCTTCCGTCTCCAGCTTCACCTATTTAGTAGGTATTTGAAATGTTAGTACATAGCTATGTAGTTATCTGAAAGTTATTAAGGGCATAAATTAATAAAAGAGCAATAGTGTTTTGCACGAGTATCAACACTATGATTGGCGATGATACCGTTGAATAAGGCAATGCCAATAATAACTCGCTATCTGCAGCCGTTTTGCCGCATTTTGCAAAGCAAGTAGGCCTATTTGGGGGAGCGTTGCCTTGCCGGAAGTTTACGTTATATCACGAGTTACACGATATCAAGCTGGCTCGACGAGCTGCTATAATGTTAGCTGGACGAGCCAGCTCGATGTTTGCTTAATCGTGTAAACGGGGTATTAGACTACGTAAGTCGATAAGAAATTGCGTTCACATTTGCTGGCCTTCGGGTGCAGGCAGTAGGCCTACGGTTTTTTCCCTTAGCTAGCTGGGCTCTTTGTTTTATTTCTAGAACATCGAGCATTTACATCCATAATAATAAATGTTTAATTTTTCGCCCATATAGGGCTGACCTGACGAACGTAATATGGGCCCCTAGAAGTTTATATTACTGCAGGCCCAATCTTCGATTGTCAGTAATAAATATTGGGGTAGAATAAAGCATATATTCCACGGGCACATGTATAAGCCTACGATGCAAACATTATCGAAAAGAGGTCTATAATAAACATCTGGTGCAAAACGATCTAGTCAGAGTGAGCCTAACACCAATTCAAAGTTCGCTGTAGACAGGCTCATACGTAAACCACTCGATATTATGATAACGCGCAGTAGCAGATGCATAGGTTATAGACACTCTCATAGCCAAATTAGCCGAGTATTTCATAACGAGCTATGATGAAGGTCTGATGATAACCTCTCAATAATATTTCGAAGTAATGAAAATATCGGAGCCGTAAACACCTGAGTGCGGCCATCCGAGTCTTGTCGTCTCCTATGCAACCAAGAGGTGAGTTTACAATTACATAGGCCCTAGCATAAATATATGCCATGATGTAGGTATAGGCCTGCAAGAAAGCGTGCTGTCGCGAATACATTGCGCGATGCCGCAGTCATTAGTTTGCGAACACATTTGCGTAGAAGGTTCGCATTTCTGCCGCTAACAATGTGAATCTATCTGCACTCAAAATATTGTTCTGCAGCGTGGGCTTGAAAAATGTAGAATGTCTGATAGCCGTACAAGATCAGTCACTGAGAGTTAGTTGATTTATTCGTGCATTTATATAAATTGTTTTAAAGATAACTTAACCTGTATATGGTCACGATATGTCAACGTTAAGGACAGACGGACAGACGGACAGACAGGCAACTTGTGGTGGCAACACCACGTTTTGCGCTACGTGCGTCACATTGTAATACAAAGATTTAATTTAGTAAAAGTCGGTTTGGCTGTAATTTGCAATTGCATGTTTTGGCTGAGGGCTCAATGCTAAACATTCGTTTTCCTGGAAGCCAGAAACCGCCAACTGACATAATATGTCTCTGGACCCCTCACTCTGTCAAATGGCATCGAAGTCCATCGAACGATTTTAGCAGAGTGTGCGACTGTGACAAACAGCGACAGACAGAGGGACGGACGACAGACATACAGACCACGCTAAACAATAGCCGGAATCGTTTTCGCTGCAAAAAGCTATTGCGCATGCAGAAAATGTGGTACCGGTAGCAAAAATTGCACATCACGCAACTAGGCTTTGGGCTAGTGGTTAAAACAACAACAGAGGTCAAATGGTCATGAACGTTGGTTTTAGGCAGGCTTATAGGTCAAGGCCTAATATCAGACGGGAGTAGAGACCATAATTATCTCGCCCACACTTCGTGGCACGTGCTAAACGCCTATAGACAGACCTACTATATTATTGCTTCTGTCGACTCTGGATCCAGTAGTTTCCATTCCGGCGATTGGTACCACGCATTCCCACACGGCTATTTGCGTCTGAACAGGTGGATGTCGGTAACGCCAATCAGCGATGTGCGGATTTCCTATCTGTGATCCACTGTACCTCGTCCGCAATTCCGTTAACTGCTTTACCAAATTCGCACTTTTGTAGATGAGCTGTACTCGTATTATTATTTTTCGCAAGCAGATCGTCTGCTTATCGGACGAAACGCGTAATGCGTTTTTTTAAAGAAATAGATCTGTATTTTCAACTATTTTGGTGAAATTTTGCTTTACAGAAGTAATTCGGACCTAAACAGGCAATCGTATCATGTAAATTATTTACGTTGTGTTCCCAGCCATTCTTGGCGTGTGTTTGTGTTTAATGTTGCTTACAATAAACTTACCATGGCGAATGACGATGCTTATATTCCGAGTTCGTAGTTACCGGGTACGAGCTTTTACTTCACGCACACCGTCGTTGGATGCGGATTTGATTCTACGGTCCACGCACCACTTCTAAAACGAAACATCAAAGTTGCAATGTGAGTAAATTTTGTGGTGAAGTTAATCACGACTAAACACCGGACGTTACCGAAACATCAAAAGCAACTTAAATGGTAAACGTGTATAGTTTTCGCTAATCAGCCGCGCCAGATTCTACGTCGACTGTCATTCTGCAAGTTAGTCGACTATTTTACTGAGTATAATATTAACCCTTAAAAACATACCGGCGTTTCAATATTATTAGTTTTTTTTTCTTTAAAACGCTGTCATGGTTTTTAGCCGACCGTACTTAAGTAACGGTCGAGCTATTGGCATGGTTGTCGTCCGTTTGCTAGTCTGTCTGTCTGTAACGGGTGTACCCTGGCTAACTGGTAGGTCGCAGATGTGTGTTAAACTCGGGCAGGCCAAATTTCAGCCATCTAATGGAAACATTTTTAAATTCGGTTCTGAATGGAAAGGGTAATGGAAAACTGGCCATATCTCCGAAACGGTGAGAGATACGGCCATGGTTACAATTAGGCTTATCACCAATAGGAAGTGACATATTGGCGTTTAAATTATATGAAAATTATCGACCTTGGATGACCTTGAACGTCACTGACAACCAGTGCGGTCGGCTATTCTAGCGACAGCTGGGCTTCTTGTCATTATATATAGTTGACGTTAGTTGTGTTGGCCAACTCAGCCTGGCCATCTCTCCGCGAGTGGGCTTATACTCGTAATGAGTACTGTCGATGCTTGCGGTTGCCCATAGTTAAGAAGTAGCGAGTTCCTCGTATTGGTGGGCCTATAGGCCTTTGGCATACTGACCTTAGTTTAATTGCGTTGTGATTGATAGTAGCCTAAATAAGCTACTAAAAGCATGCCTACTGCGATAACGGAGCTGGCCATCCGGTTTGACGATAGTTTGATTTGTTACCGGCTGAAACGTTGACACGGGGAATAAGCTCCAGGTGCAACGGATATGTTGAAATGGTTAAGTAGTTAAATGCTATACATGTAGCTTTTCATAAAAAAACTCATTTCAGAGCTACGGAGCGTCACCCGCCGTATGGGATCACACAGTGTTTGTTACCCGACACACACACATAGTACACAGGTGAACGCGCCTCACCTTAATCCCAGCCAGATAGGCCGGTACTCGATTTACCTACCCTGGAGGGATGGAAGGCTGAGTTGACCTAGGCGGCTGGTTACATACCAAGATGGTTTACCTGCCCGCAGACAGTCACCCATCCAAGTACTAACCCGGCTCGACGTAGAGTAACTTCGTTGATCAGATCAAACGCGTTACCGCTACGCCACGCCACCATTGTTAATTTGACTAAGCTGAAATCTTTTTCTTCTTTAGAGTTGCTTGTTTCGATATGAAAGTTAAATTTTTGACCATAAGCTAGGCCTAATTAAAATTATTTGGCAGCGCTAAAAACCCAGGGTCACTGGGTTGCTCACAATTTTATACTTGGTCTCAACTTTGTCCTGATTTGCATACTGCAGACAGGCAGTAGAAAACCGCCAAAATAAAATAGGCCTAGGTTAAAATACGCGCGTATTTTTCAAAAATAGAATAGTCTTAGGCACAAATGCATAATGCCTACATCCTCGAACTTTGGTAAGCAGCTTACTTGGCACGTGCAACTACGACGCAAGAAAAAGTGATTTTTGCCACTGGTTCATGTCTCAAGCCGCCTCCCCATGCCCTGACAAGCGGTACATAGGCACTGCCACTGCCTGAGAGGTCAAATGATTGAAAGCTCAAAGACTCAAGCTACAATATTTCGATTTGTCGTTCATCTGCTGTACAGCTTGTTGTACAACAATTTTACAAGAAATCGAAAAAGTGGAGTTTGAGTTTTAGCCGGTACGGCCCTGGTTGCAACTTGCACTGTGAAACAACAAAAACAGTTTCGAAAACGTTTCGCAAATGTTTTTACTTAACATGCAACCAAGTTTAAGCATGTTTTCGGGCGTAGAACATTTCAGTTGTCAAAAATGTTAAGAAATTGTAAAACACTTTAGCAGGGTCGCGAACGGCTTAAATATTATCAGTTACGTGTGCATAACACCCAATTCATACGTCGCCGACGCGACTCGAACTTAACAGTTGAGTCGCGTCGCCGTCGCAAGTGTGAATTGGGCATAAACTAAAGCACAAAACGTTTGCAAACCATTTTTTGAAAATGTACTTTATTTTGACGGGCTTTAATTAAGACGGTGCTGTCCTGTCTGAATAAAATTCATTATTTTTAATAAAACAGTCGATAAATCAATACGTTAATCAATAATGTTGCTTTTTAGTCGGTGATTTTAATTTAAAGGAGGAAACCTGCAGCAATTCGGGGTTTCCACGCTTTGATTTTGACAAGTCGCTATTAGGCCTATAGCGTTCACACCGCAGTCTAAAGAGTTAACTTGACCGGCAAGCAGGTTGCAGCTGTAAGTGGTTGCTATCTGTTCTCCCTGTATTTGCGCTTATGCTGTCAGACTTGGCGTTATTGCATCATTATAGGGAATAGACTACTATACTGAAGACAAGAACGGAAACGGACCAAAACGTTCAACGTGAAAAACATCTAAAGAAGGTCAGAACACGAAACTATAGTTTGTTACTTTAATGAGCATAATTCGGTCATTGCATACGCATTCTACATTGTGGGCCACAAAAACGTGGCACTTTACTTTTGTCTATATCTTCGCCAATTATTGACCGATTTTCGAAATTCTTTCACTGCCACACTCTGCAGACAATTTGGAATAATGTGATTGTTTTATATCCCACCACACGGTGAATGCGTTTCTTCACTACCTTTTGGACAAAAGTAAAGTGCTACGTTTTTTGGCCCACTCTGTATATCGCTTCGTCGTAGTTGTAACGTCGTTAGTCACATCAACGAAGTTGTTCTACATAGTACTGAGATGGGTAACCCTTCGCGGATATCTAGGCATAGGGCCTACGTGGTTTATATTTAACTGAGCCACTCGGACCAACTCAGCCTGGCCATCCTTTCCTGACTAGACAAAATGATAAGCTTGTTACTGGTGATGCCAACAGTAGAGTGTAGACTGTAGGCTGACGATAAAATGAAGGTAAGCCTATAAGTGAGCTAATTAGGCCTAGGTTTCAAAGGTCGATGACTGAATGTTAATATCGCCACAAGGTCAGGTGTACAAAGCTACGTACAAGCGCCCTAAGCCTATCTCCTGAATGGCTTCACAGATTTTAACAATATCACAGGCTGAACGGTGGTTCAAGCCTTGTGTTACCGGCGACTTCTCTTTTTTATGGGGAAGCCAAAATTTCGACCCCCACAAAATCAAAACCTCTGGACTCGTACAACCTGGATTGGTCTGGAGAAGAACATTATCGATACTGCTGTCAATGAATGGAGAAAGCGTCTCCTTGTCTGTGTTCACATAGTGGGCCAAAACTTCAAGCAATTTTACTACAAGCAGTTGAAAAATGGACAACTGGATGAATTGTCAGCCAAAGTGTCAGAAATGTAAACAAAATGTGTTTTACGTGTAATGTTAATTATGCAATTATATCGCATTGGAGAAAAAAGTGATATTTCGCTGATTGTGTTTTTTTCTAGGTGGTGCAGAAACAAACATTGTGTGAGGTGGGAAACTGAATAGCTTTTTGATGGCAAGTTGCGTCAGAAATATCTGCACCAAAAATTGTCAAAATCTGATAATTGGTTTCCAAGTTACAGTTGAAAATGTCGGGGATGTTTTTTGACACACAGTGTAGATGTACTATACACCAGGGTTATAAGCCTGTTGTTCAAGGTTATGTGGCCAAAGGCAAGGTCACAGTATAGTCGAATATTAATCATGCTTGATTAAAACGATACTTGAGTCAATACTCCAATTAATACTTAATTAAACAATATTGATTATACTCAAAGTGTAGATTACTGAATGATTTTTTTTATTTGTCTCAGAAAAGGCTGCCGCGGAAGAAGTAAGCAGCCGCTATGTCAAAAACTGAGAATAAAGGTAAGTGTGAATGGACTTTTTACTGCATAAATACGAAAAATATTTTAACATAAAAAGTTAGAAATCTTAGCCGATTTGTTAACAAATATCTTACGTCACTTTTATTAAAATCTGTTAATCGTTTTTCGCTTTACAATCGAATATGTTGGGAATGTTTTTATTGGGACACAGTGTATAGTTATAGCCTATGCTGCATACTGCATAGTGTCTTACGGTTTTTTTTTCGTTCACGTTTTTTTCTAGTTTCATGCACTTATCGTTTTTTTGTGTTTTTTTTTAAATTTCAGTTTTACTTTTCCACAAACATCTATTGCTGGATTTTTTAAATAATTTTCGTTACAGTATGCTTAGGCTTACATTTCAGTTTTTTAAATTTCAGTTTCATTCAAAACATTTTTTTTAATTTTATGTGCTAGATCAAACTGACTGCCAATTATGCGATTATTTAAAGCTATCGCAGTGTGTATAAATTTCGTTGATAGGCTATTTCTTGCATAATTGCAGCATTTCGCATGAGTGGTGACGGTGAGATAGCAACTTCGGGTTCAGCAGCAGGACGTCAAAACAAGATGCGTTCATCCGCATCCTCATCAGACGATGAGACTGAACACCTCCGAGATCAGCTTCAACACAGACCCGTAGACAGGTTGTAATGTCATTTCTATTACGCCATCGAGCAGGGCAAATTAATTACGAAAATAACTGTAATAGCCTACAATGTACACAATTGAATTTTAAAAAAAAACTAATTTTAAAAATTAGCGAAAAACATGTTTTTGCTGTTTTCAATAATTTTCTAGCTTATTCATGTAGGCTCTTGTACAGATTTATTTACGCTAGCTTTTATTATGGCTCTGTTGTGTGCTTTGTGCTGCTTTTCAGTGTAATAAAAATTTCGATTAGTTATATACGTATAAGTAGGTCTAATTCAGTATGAAAGAAGATTTAAAAGACACGATCTGATTTAGCAGTTAGTGTCAATTCGACGCAGTAAAAACGTCTTTAGCGACCGTTTAAACTGTTCAAAGTTAATGCTGACTTTGTCTCAGATAAACTGGAAAGCAGCAGCGGGGCGTTTTCTCGCAACAATTTGATTTCGATTAATTTCTTTTTCCAGAGCAGCAGTTAATCTACTATCCAGGAATATTTGAACTGTATTTGAACGCATTCCGGTAGTTATTAGTTCACTGATATTACTGCGTGCAGATACTACGCGGTCTATATGATATTTCTGCTGCACGGAGTCGGAGTTCTGATGCCGTGGAATATGTTCATTAACGCCAACGACGTCAGTGCAAACATTATTATGTTGAATTGTTTGTCTAATACATTCGACCAGGCGGCGTTCAACTAGGGTGTTACTTGCAGGCTGCAGCCGCGCAGCCATGCAAACAAGTTTTTAACGCAATGCAAGAAATAAAATATGCAGACCTAGCCCTAGGCAGTGGCTTCTATCCCCCAAATCTGGAATCAAAATCGGGCGCAACTTTCCCCCTCCATTTTTTTCTGCTGAGGTTCCCCTTCAATTTCTGACTCAAGTTTCCCCCTCCATTTTGGACTTCTTTGCCCTCTAAGGAGAAAGTTTTGTTAAGGGTATAGTTTGCCCAGTAAATAATACGGGAAAGTAAAAAATAGGGGGGATTTTGTTAAAAGTCAGATTAAAAAATAGGGGGAAAATTGATAATTGGTTTTCAAGTTACAGTCAAAAATGTTGGGGATGCTTTTTGAGACACAGTGTATAACCGTGATTACGGTACAGATCAAAAACAGGGTTAAACGCAATTTGCCCATGACAAATGCATCATTTTTGTAATTTTGTACGTTTACGTTTTAACAACAACACAAACACGACATTAAAAACACAAAAACGTTTTTAAAAAGTAATAAAAGAACAAAAAAACGTTTTTTAAAACTTTTATATAAACAAAAAACGTTTTTTTACATCTATGTTATAAAGTGATGTTTAGACTGCCAGGTCAGTGCAACCTGGCCATCCTTTCGTAAATAACACAACGAGTTGTAAAATTGAGTACCATCGAAAGTTGGGGCTTGAACCGACACACCGCGCGATGCACTAGTGCCGTATCCGTGGTTTGCAGTGTGAACTGGTGTCTGGCTGACAGCGCCGCCCTTTGTGGCTCTAGAAAAACTTTAAGTTTTTACTTTACACTATTTTGCACTGTGGTGTTTTTGTTAGTACTTCGTAAAGTATAAGTTGTCGCCGGTGGCTCCTCCTAGCGACTACAACCTTACCGCTACCGATACCGCCACCGATACTGATACCGCTAGTGATACCGCGGTAACACCGACTGTCTACCAGATCTACTTCCTCAATGTGCTCGGATTCGTCGCTCAAATACCGAACATACTCTTGAGTGGCGTCAACGTTTTCTGCCAGGTCAAGGGGTACGAAGTTGTCTGTTCGCTCATCTTGTGAAATGAAATCGAAACAAGGACGAAAATAATTTCGCTAGAGGCGGAATCGCTGATCGATGCTGCCATCTGATGAGTCGTAAGACATTTTTTGTAAGTTGGGAGCAACTGCATGTTTTGATTGGAGTTCGACACCCAAATTTTCGGTTTCTTCGCTGGTTGCAGACTTCGTTTGACACAAAGTGTTATTAAATCACACAAACGACATCTAAATCCGCTTAAAACAGGTGCACGATTGTGACAGACGACAGACAGACAGACAGGCGACAGTTTAGTGTGTAGCTATAGGCGGGTGTCGCTTGCACTGCAAGACTTAACTTGGCCTAATAATACAGAAATAAAACAATTAGATGATCGGTTAAAAATTGTCTTATTTGCTGAACTGGGCAAGTTAGTGTGACGTAACAGTTGAAGATGCTGAGAATTTTGTTGGAAGTTGGAATGCAATCTTTAATGGTTGAAGTGATACGGCGCAAATTTATAGTCAAGTTCGCTGACAGTCAGTTTATACACCAGCAAACACAAAATTATTTACTAAGAACATTGCTGGCACTAAATAACTTTTAGACACAGTGTACCGCAAAAAGCTCATTTAGCCTATGTCGGAGAGCAGAACCGATGTGGATATGTATTCATAGGCCGTGACACCGTTTGACTACGGGTTTTGATAAAAAAAAAATAAGTAATGAAGTGAGTTCTCTGATGGTTATCATTTTGTCAATGTAATGATGTGTGAAATGTTGCTATTGAATATAATTATTACAGAGGCAATCAGCGAGCGCGGATTATGAGCAGTATTGTGGTCGTCATCGTTATGTTTGTTATTACGCTCATTCTAGCCGTCATCGACTCGTCCCAATGTACGTGTAGACTATTTTTTCTTAGGCCCTGAGCATTCTGTTAATATACTGTAGTGACGGCATTAATCGCCATGTTTACAGTAATTTATCGTGTTATATTTTGCGAAGTTTTCGATGGACATTGCGTGTTAGAGCTGGCATTGTAGCGTAGGCGTATAATTATCTCCGCCAAGGTGAACGTAGTGAACATTGGAAGAGATTAAGAGATTGGTCGTTCTGTCCGTCGTTCTGTTTGTGTGTGTACACGATGCCTCATCATCATCTTCTCATGTCGTGCACAAGCAGACATCAGGACCGGCAAGACGTCCTGATGTCTGCACACCTTATTAGCTATAGTCGTAGGTGTAGCAGTAGTAGTTGTTGTAATGGTTAAATTACTTCACTTGGCGGAGATATGCACTCTTACGAGCGCCTTCTAATTATAGCAATTGGTCGGCCCGCTAAAGAAGCCAGGACTGGGTTAAGTGTACCTATTTGCCTGCAATTTTAGTTTACTTATCTGCTGAATTACATTGGATATTATGAATTATTGTCGTTTAAAATATTTGTCATTGATTTCGTTTTTTGCATTCATGCATATATGCTACGTCTGATAGGCTAATGTGTATTAAACTAGCGCTTACTTAGTATAGGCGCAGACGCCGCTGAGGCAATCTTTCATGCGTCTTCTCGGAATGTAATTAATTGCACCGGTCTATTTTTACCACGTTGCAGGGCCGGCGACATTTTTCTGGATCACGATGACAACTGTTGTTATCATCAACAGTACGTTAACAGTTTCTGTCCGTTAAAAGTTTTTATTTTAAAAAATAATATGACATTGACTGTCTCATTTTTGGTGCAGAGTATAGGAAGGTCTACGACTTAAAAGTCTAGTGAAGAGTTTATGTTGGCATCTAAGAATAATAACTCTAACGGGCTAACGTTACGTGTAGGCTGGGGACATTGTGCCAAAATTGTTGGGGACATTAGCAGTTTCGTGGCTCGCATAATCGTGACCAAATTTGCCAGGACAATTTTTCGTTAGACCTGCCATCCGCTCAACCCGTATTTTTTGGTCAAGCAAAAAGCTATGGACCCTACATTTACCAAATTTTCAGGGATTGTAGGAGAGGTCGAGGGCTAGCGGTTTGTGAAACTTTGGGGGAGAAATGCCTCCACTTCATTTTGGGGGGCGGTAAAATTCCGATTTTTTGACTTTGCCAATTCTAGCTACCTCACATCGAAACATAGCACTGATGTCTTGTACTTGCTTTCTGTTTCCCCCCCCTCTTCCTCGACTCCGAACACGATGAGTGTTGTGATTTGTGTGTGCAGTGGCGAATGGAGTATACCAGAACAGTCTGTACGGCGTCGCCGCCTATCTGCCTATGAAATACACTAACGCCGTTATCACTGGCACTGTAAGTATAAAGCTAATGATTTTATTCAGTTAGTGACTAGGTGAATAAATGGAACAATTATTTTTTTTAAAAATTATTTAAGTAAAATTATTTTTCTTCTCTATCCTCATTCAAGAGATCACTGAAAAATACTGATTTTACACTTTATATGAAATGTTCTGTGTAGGCCTGCTGCTATTTTTGTGTGTTTTTATTGATTTTATGATTTGATTTTATTTTAACTTGTTTCAGTTGCCGTGCTACTCTC
>Ga0209671_1000705_pt1 | contig 24063 bp, 12 predicted proteins | sample WorMetHERISLAND2_2_FD_187401 | JGI IMG/M metagenome (GOLD analysis project Ga0209671, IMG submission 187401) | Marine gutless worms symbiont microbial communities from Max Planck institute for Marine Microbiology, Germany - Olavius geniculatus... | ecosystem: Host-associated > Annelida >... | reverse complement strand
ATCAGGAGATATGCTGGACGTAATCATCTGTGCAAATTTTGGTGTGGAAAAATTAAGGGGTTTGGGAAATACGAGGGGTCAAATTTTGGAGTTTCCCATTGAAATGGCTGGTCCCCTTTACAACAGGACTGGCGCTACTGCGCAGCCTGTGATACATGCTTGTTAAAATGTTCTAGTAATTTAATGTTATTATGTCAGTATTCCAGCAAAGTGAGAATGTAAACCGCGAGATATTACAATATCTTAATGCAGTGAGCAGAGGCGATGATGTCACTGCTCATGACAATGCTTGGGCATTGAAGTTTTGTCTGATTGTTCAACATAATTAGGCGTATACCAACAGATAAGTAATTTAGCGAAATGAATTTAAATATAAGTTAGCATAAGCTAGTTAGAAGATATTTTTGAACACAAAACACGTTGTATAATTTACGTTCTGCAGATATAAAGCATCTGGTTTATAAAGTTCCACTCTTAATCTTAAGTGTTTTTCTTGGGTGTCTGTTGCCACTAGCACTCTAGTAACTTATGGATTTTTACATTCTTTGTGTTTGTTTTATTGCAACTTGATAGGTTTGACTCGGCTAAGCGTTCAAGTTTGCTATGGGCAGTATCAAACGGTACAGTTTATTACCTACACTTTTCGTGCTGTGAAGTTGTTATGATATCTGTGTGCAGTCAACTCCCAAGACAAAGGCAGCACCTGCTGACCATGCCAGTAGTGTCAGTAACATGAAAGTTATTGGCTTTTGCTTGCCCGCACCAGTCGTCACTCACAGCGAAAAGTCGACAAAAGCCGGCACCACTGAACCACATCATGTCGGATTTGCCTCCGACGTTCTGTCAGGAAACCCGGGCCAGTGTTTACTGAGCCCTGAGACTGGTTCATGTGGTCGTCAATTCAACAATGGCAGCGCGACCACCGGCCTGTCGATGGAGCTGCGTGGTGTAGCACTGAGTCCCAGCGGGCAGATTACTTCCCCATGCCAGTCGATGCGATCCCCGAAACACACTCTCAACTTTGATGATTCCGACAGCTGCATAAAGTCGTCTCCGAAAGTTCCGCGGATGTGTGACGCTGGCAACGACGAACAGGATGCCTGTGAGCTGAGCGTGGGGAACTGTGTGACAACTGGTGGTAATAAAAAGTCACCAACGGCTGCCGTGGAAGCAGACTGCAAGGCCGCACGTCCACGCAAGAACGTGGTGATTCACGCCAGCATGCCGATCTCCGTCTCATCATCACAGAGAAATCACGACGATGTGACGCCTGTCACTCACAGATCTCACAAGTTTCTGGTTTGTTGCGTTCGTGTTGATCGATTTGTGTTGTCACTCACTGCTCATGACTGATTTCACTTACTTTGATCATATGGTCATTTGTGTGTAATTTTTCTGAGACTTTTTAATGCCTCTTCTTTCATCAGTAAGCAAAGGCGTAATGTTTTTTATGATAGTTTTCTAAATACTTCTGGGCTATTCTTACCTAGACTATTATTGTGATTTTGTTTTTTTGGCTTTAGTTTATTTGATTTTTTTGCTGTCGATTTTTGTTGCCAGTATCAGTGCAAGTGATTGCTTGGAGTGACCCATCTCTGACAGAGATGGTCACTCATCTAACTAGTAGCCACTTAACTTGACCGGGAGTTGAACCTATGACTCCTGATCCTAGGTCTACCATGCTAACCATTTAAATGCTACTAAGCCATTGAGTGCTGTAATGGTGTTGATGAGGTGTCCGATGGACAAAAAACCTTTTTTTCCACGATTGTTCAGTCTTGGTTAATCCGTATATGGAAAACAGTCTTGCTGAATGATGCTGACAATCTTGCTGCATTTTAAGCGTTGCTTTACGACACTAAACACTACAACAGCTATTAGTTGGGTAACAGGAAGGATATTGACTGAGTTTGTAGAAACTCTTGCTGCGAGAGTTCTTAAGAGTTTTCTGTCGTGGATCTGCCAAACCCGGGGTAATTCTGGAGAAAGTGGCCAGATTGAATGGAAACTGAGCTTGTCATTGTGGTAGACGCCGGGTCCTGTGAGAACTCCGTATCGAACGCCGAAGACTAAGAGCAGTCGCCGAGTTGCTCGCAATCTAACCGAGGACAACCAACGTATCCTGGGCACTCCAGATTATTTGTCACCAGAGCTGCTGCTACAGCAGGAACATGGTCAGTTGTCACCACTGCTGTATTATACTATCCAAATGACTTCACTTGTCAGCGCACTACTGGATAGATTCTCTGTCTCTATGAATTTTTTGCTGCTTGTCACAGGGGACAGTTTTGCAACAACTCTTCTGATAATGTTGTGTCTATAGTTTTTCTCAGAGGCCACTAGCAATCTTGGCAGACATTGGGAGAGCATGGATTAATGCGGACAAATGTGGCTGTTACTTTTTTGCAAGCAAACGTCGATTTTGATATTTCAGTTATTGCTGTAGTTTTCCATTTGTGCAGGTTTATCTGACAGCTGTTAATGATGACAGCTGCACAATGTTATTTGTTACTGTTACTCAGGCATTTATTCATGCTCTGATACAACTTTCTGTTGTACCCACTGCCCTTGCTGTACATGTCTGACTGCTACAGTGGAGTTTTTAGTTTGGCATGTTTTTGTGTAAGGTGCTGCTGTTGACTGGTGGGCGCTGGGCATCTGTCTCTATGAATTTCTCACTGGCTTTCCACCTTTCACAGATCAGTCGCCCGAGTTGGTCTTTGATAACATTCTTAAGAAAAGTAAGTGCTCTTCTTTCTGCTATGAATTGTAGCAGCAGGCTGTAGAATTGTGTGGAACAGCTGTTTTTTTTTGGTTAACAGAAAATCAAAGTCGTTTGGCATTGCTGGAAACCATCTGTGAGTTTGACTGCAACTTGTAATCCAGATTTTGACTACCAAATCTCCACTTTTCCTGGGGCTGCAATGTTACTTTGGGTCACGTGAATGTCTCTGCAAAATAGTTTTAGCAGGGAGCATGGGTACGAGAGATGGACCGTGCTACAGTGATGTCTGTCACAATAGCCATCTTTTCTGATGCTTTCAGTAATGCCACCTATATTGGGCAACATTCAAGGTTTTTGCAGTGGTTTACAAGAGGCAGAGTCCTATGCTATCCATTTAGGAAATGAGTTTATTCACACAGGAGTGGAAATGGGATGAATATTAATCTATTGTTTGCCACATGTCGGATATTTACGGCGCCTGCAGTGTTCACACCACATACCAGAAATATCTGGCAGTGTGCTTATAGGATGCACTGATGCCCGGCGCTGGGAATATTTTATGCTTGGCAAACTGGTCATCACGGCTGATGTTCAGTGTGTATTGGGCTACTTTTGGAAAACTTCTTGGTCACATGCTCGGCAACATTATTGTTTACATTTTAGTTGTGAGCAACTATTATGGCAACAACTATTATGCCTACTGCTACAACTGCTGCTACAGCTACTAAAACAACAACACTACTGCAACATCACTAAGTACTACTGCAAAATTACTACTAATACAATTACTGCTACTTCTATTACACGGCCTATAGCATCTAGAACAACTACTACTACAGCTACTATGAATGCAGCTGCTACATCAACGACTACAACAACGACAACAACTACAACTACATAAACTATTACTACAGCATCTTGTACTTTCACAACTGCTAGTACAAGACATACTATGACTACTACTACAACTAGGACCACTACAACTACAATATACAACTACAGCAACCCCTACTGTGGTGCAGGGAATTTCTAGGTGCTGGTAGTTAAGGAGTTTAGTACACAATATTATGCCATATTCTTATGCAAAGCGCTAACTGTAAGCACTGTTTGTTATCACTTAGCTACTAACTGTCTGCAGACTTATTTTTATGCTCAGCACTGACCGATGAACTTTAGTTTTTTATCATCTTATTTTGACGAATGATGATAAAAACGCAAACAAACGTTTATTATGCTACCAGATGACACAGTGACATCGAAATTACGTCGTACCACAATCTTATGTAAAGCCTCGGTACAACAAAATGAACATCACAAACTAAAACTTGACTTTCGCTGACAACATTAGTGAGCTCAGTGCAGTCAGCGGACAAGCTCGGGGCTTACAGTTTGTGCTTTACGAAGCAGTATACGTATTCCAGCACTTTGCTGACAGTGTTCGGTGGATGATTGGCGTGTAGACATGGAGTGGCCTGAGGGTGAAGATGCATTGTCAGACAGGGCACAGAACACCATAGAAGCACTGCTCAGCTTCGACCCACAGGCCAGGCCGGATGCTGACGGTTAGCTTGCTCTGTTGTATATAACAAGCATTCAAAGTGTGATTTTTGACCTACGGTGACCTTGACCTTTGAACTGTTGATGCACAATTAATTCATCCCTTGAGTGGTAAAGATGCATAAGTAGCATTTTTATAGTTTTGAGAAAAACGATGTTGAAAGTTTGCAGTTTTATTATAATCACTTATGCACTTTTTCCAGTCACAAGAAATGTGAAAAATGTTCTTTTTCAGCAATGGAATCCAGAAGCATACAAATGTACACCGTGTTTGAGAAAAAACAGTCAGAATTGTTTTTGTCATAACTTTGTCAAATTTTTACTAACTTTTAGAATTTTTGACAAGTTGATGGCTAAGATGACGAAATTATGTAAGGTGCACTCATTTTCCACCTCACTCAATTTATGTCAGTGCACTACCGTGTGAAACATAGATGCTCCAAATTGTTGCATAATGCTGAGTTGTTGTCTCAAGTAATCTCTGTAACGAATTAATTAGGCATACAATACACTAAAATGTGAATTATTTAACAGAAATATAAGTTTGCATTACAACTGGCTTGCAAATTAGAATTTATGCCAAAGTGTGCTCCGCATACAAAGATGCATATGCTTAGATGCAACGCCAATGGCTGATAACAGAATCAATGTCAACTGATCAAATGCATTCACTCATTGATTAGACGTGTTTTAAGCTCATCAGCCAGCCATTTTGTTGTCTGCGGTTTTCAGCATAAAATATTTAATACCTTAAAATTATTAAACCCCGTTGCACCCTCTGTCGAATTGGTGATGCAAAGATGAGCCATTTGGTACAAATAATCGCTATGAAAGGTAACAGTTTGGAGCATTTGTGTTTACACGGTAGTGCGTTGACATAAATTAGGTGAGGTGGTAAGTGAATGCACTGTACATAATAATATCGTCTTGGCCATTTTTGTGAAAAAAATATCAAAATTGGTGGAAATTTGACAAAGTTATGCCAAAAAACAATTTTGATTGTTTTTTGGGGGGACACAGTGTACTTGTGCACTTTTACCATTCTTTGCAGACAGCTGATGCGTTTTTTGCATAACTTTTTATGGATGTACCTCAAACACGGTTGCAAATATAACATTTTCACTTTTGCCAACAGATTCTATGCATTTTTGTACACTATGGTATAGAAAAACTGCATAAGGTGCATAAGTGCGTTTATGCACTTTTACGACTGAACGGACATATTTACAAAAACACAAAAAATTCCTAGTGCACTGTTGTGCTATTCAGCTGCGAGTTAATTTAGCACATTTGTCCCTTTCTGTCCTGGGAATCATTATGCTGATTTTACTTCATCCTCATCTTTTCTGTGTTTCGATACGATAGATGGATGTGCAGGACCTGTAATGCGACTTGTTAGAATGCATGGCTGCATGATTGTAACATTTGCTCGACCCGTAAAAGCACTTCCGTTGTTTTTGTGTTAGCTTTGGCTCAGTCTTGCTGCAGCTAAAATATGACATGTGCTGTTGGAAAAATTGTTGTGTGTTGAATTCGGACTTACTTAGTTACTTGGTGTCTTCGCCATTGCTTGATGGTACTCTGTGCATAGTCGTGATTGTCAAATTTGTAATTTTTTTTACTTAATCTTTTGTTGTTTTGCATTTTTTGTGATAAATATCATAATGCACTGTACTTATAACATAATATATTTGGGTGACAAGAAGGTGTAAGGTCGTCTGGCTTCACAAAAACAAAAAATGGTACCACTATTAGTTACTGTGTTACTTTTTGTTATTGTTACTAATTGCATTCAGTCCGTCGATTTCTCTGATGTGTATAGCTTTAGCATTGTTACACTGTCGTGGTGACTTTGTGGGCAGCGTAGTGGCAGAGTGTCAGACTTACAATAAACAGGTTGTGGGTTTGACTTTCGGTCACATTGCTATCGAGTGGCTGCTATTTTGATGGGTGACTGTCTGCAGATAAGTAATGCATCTAGGTATATAACCAGCCACCAAGGTCAACTCAGCCTTCCATCCCTCTGGGGTAGGTAAATCCAGTACCACGCTGTCTGGCTGGGGTTGAGGCCGGCTGTGTTCACCTGTGTCATGTGGTAGGTAGCACCGTGTGATCCTCTATGGCAGGTGATGCTCCGTAGCTCTGCGATGAGTTTTCCACTACGAGCTATAGACAACCTTTAAGCTTTAGTTGCATTGTGGTTTTCAGCACTAAAAGTGAATTCGCTGTTTGAGAAGATTGACTGGGACAACATACACAGCACTCCGGCTCCATTCATACCAAACCCTGACGATGACACAGATACCAGCTATTTCATTGGTACTTGTATAGTTTACTTCTGTGCTTGTTTGACGAATATTGTTTACATCGGTGCCTGGTCATTGGCTTATGTCAGCTATAATTATACAGCTGTCAGCGAAATGGGAAATGTCACGGAAAATTGTCTAGATAAAAAAATTTCCTAAAGTCTGTGTCAATAAGCTTTCTATTATCGCTCATTTAATAATCTGCCAATTATTTCATGCTGTTTATTGCTGAATGTTGCTTACTTGTGTTTTAGTTTTATCTGTTATATTTCAGTTAGCACTAGGGTTAGATTATACCTTTCCTACTGTGCTTACCAAATACAATATTGAGAATCAGTTAAAATGGTCAGTAGTACTGCAAATCATCAGAGAATTGTCAGGGAATTTGATAGGTCTGGAGAGTGGTCACTTTGTATCCAGGGGCTGCCGTAGCCAAAGGCCGCCAAAGCCAGAGATGCAGTTTATCCCTATTCCCTACCGAGTTTTTCTTAGCGTTGATTTTAGTGTTTGATATAGCAGTGTCACCATAGCATATATGGGACTGTACACTTGCGTACAGTGTACTCACTTTGGAAAATAATTTGCTTTTCGGCCTTTGGATATAGGCGTTACAATCAGCTCACCCTAGCGACAGTTGGGCTTCTTGTTAAGAGTTGTTGTGCAGTATTACATAACATGCCACAATATTTATCATATAAAGGTAAAATGATTCTCCTTCCCCTACTTTTTGCTGGCTGCGATTCCCAGGTGGAAGAATTTTCATGACTTGAATGAATTTCAGCAGTGACAGCTGTGTTGTATCATGTTAATGGTCGTAATTACTTCACGTGTACATTAGCACTATCTGCAGTCTCTGTGATGGCAGAGTGATATCTGTTTTGTAGCGCGGAACAATCTGCAGCAGGTGGAAATGTCCGACATCGACCTGGCTGCGGAATTTCCCGCAACAGCAACCACGCTGGCAGCTGAGCGAATTACCGATACTGTTCCACAGTCTATCACGAACCAGACTGTTTCTGCCGCTGCTGAATGACTGCATGCAATATTACATTCCATGCCCTCCTACTTCCATCAGCAACCATTCGCTCTGTTAGCCATTCATCATAACCCAATTAACTGTATACTAGATCATATGCAGCTTAATAGCATACTTGCTCATGTCATTAATTCGAGTTTATATGCGTGTGCCTTTAATAGGAATTGGCAGCAGTGTCATCGTGGCAGAGGAGAGGGGGGCAAAATTTTGTGCTGTCGGCACATTGTCAGAAAATCTTCATGTCAGAAATTTTCATCTAGAAATGCAAAACTATTTGAAGTTTAAACTTCGATTTTAGAGAAATTTGAGGGCAACGTGGACTATTTTTTAGCACACATAAGCTCTTCTGTCGTAAATTTGCAGTCTGTCTGAAAATTGAAACTTCCTGCCCCACCCACTTTTTAAACCGTGATGTTACTTGAAAAGTCCATTCGCTCGTTATTTTTGCAAAGCTTTGGTCGATAATGTAGTTGATGCCAATGATGAACACTTGAACAGTTTAAGTTGTGGGGTCAAGGTCACTACAAGGTCAGATGCGCCAAACTTTGAGATCTCCTAAGTCCAGCATGGCTTGACAAATTTGGATAAAATAACAGTTGTTCGTTGTATAGCAGCGTTCAATAAACCGGTTGTATTTCCAAGGTCATCGGGTCAAAATCAAGGTCAAATATTTGAGTGAGTTATTGCAATCAGTGGAGATTGCTGGAGGACGAAAGTGCTTAGTTGATTATTGCAGTTTGTTAGCTAAGCCTGCTAAGGTAATACAGTTGTGTAGGCAAGGGGTGCAGGTGCCCAATATGAGAAGCCAAGTTTCTTCAGCAGCTCAAACGTTTCCTGTGTGGTTCAGCACACATCTGTCTGCCATAGTGAAATGACATTTGCTACTTGGTTACTTGCCATAGCTTATGTCAACGTCTTTCTGTTGCTATGTAATTTTTTGCGGACACTGAACAACATTTGCAGCCACCAGTCGTGTTTTTTCCAGTACCAGCTCTCAATGAATCCAAAATGCATTTGTAGTTGGGACTCGCCTAAACCCCAGTGTTGGAGCTTACAGCATTCCCTGATACTCTCTAGCCAGTGGGTTCAAGGACTCCTCCCACTGTGGGCGTTGGCCTCAAATTTCAGTCCTCCAGGAGTGCAAATTCCTGGTTATACCGCTGATTTAATATTTATTATTTCGCAAATGGATAAACTCTACAATTAACATTGATATGTCATTGATAGGTAATATTGATATTGATTGATACCTAGGGAGCAAATGGCTGATGGTGGGCAGATTGGATGAAAGAACTCTGAGGTGCTAATAACTGTTGTCAGTACAGCAGTGACATTAGTATAAAGTAGTGATTTGTAGCAGGAACTGGCTACCTGGACGTGGTTCCAAAACTCATTTCCCGGTTCCACGTCCAGATAATTGTTACCCATTTTTGCACTGATTATTGATGCCATTGCTATGATATCGGGATATTTCGGGAAAAAACGCCACACCATTGAATTGACAGCATAAGATCAAGTGCGAAATAAGCAAGCAGACATGGATATTAAAAAGCCTTCAGGCAGTTGAAATGATTCGAAGTAGGATTTGATGCAGTTTTAAAGCTTTTACACCTGTCATGTCTATCTTTGTGAGAAATAGTCGGTAATTGGGTGTTTAGATGCATTTCCATTTTTGGTTTCCTTACTTATTGAAAGTTAGAACTGGGTCAGGGTAATTGCAACCAGGTACTCAGTTCCTAAAACGGGTAATGCTGCAAATCACTAGTATAAGGCTGCACAGAACAGTTATTGAATAAATGGTAAATACATGTCCATTTATCGACTTCCGGCATTGCACAGCTACACAAGTTAGCCTGTCTTTGTACACATTTTATATTTATAAGCTTTTTATGTAAAATTTTGTAAATGTTGTTAGCTATAATTCTGTGACTTTGCATAACTGTTTTTTTGTCATGGTTTTCTTGTAATCTATTTTGTTTGCAGTTTTATTTGCTTGTTAATTTTCTCAAGAGTACAAGCTTGCTAGTCTCAACTGGTGCTGTCAGTTGCCACCCTGCTTCGATCTGGTTCGCTGATGAAAAACGTTCATCGTTTCAGCACTAAGCAACATGGGGCCATGAAATGAGGCATATCGCGATTAGTGATTGCAATCCCAGGATTGAGAAATTTGTAATCCCGGGGTCCCGTTTCGGGAATAGGCTTACAGATTGGTGGTCATTTTGGTATTCCTAATTGACTTATTTCATGCATGGGATGTAATATATGCGACTATGAAAGTATACCCAAACTGTAGGAAGTGATATCAACTGTCAAAATACAAGTTACAGTGCACAGCATGAAGTGCACACAAAATATTATTTATTCATCAGATGGCCAAAATTCTTATTTCTATCATTTAAGACACGAAAAAGTACAATTGGAACTAATTTTGTAATTCCGAAATCCTGACATTGTAATGCTGCTAATCCTGGGATTCGGGATTGGCAAAAACGGCCGGGATACCAAATTGCAATCCCTAATTGCGATCCAAAAACTCAACATTCTCGCAAGCTTGGTGTGCTAGTGCACTGTTTTGTTCTAACATGTGAAAGTCCAACTATACCCACAGATACGTAAATGCAATTGCTTTGCGCATTTTTTTGTGGCTGCAACTGTAAAACTTCGAGAATCTGTCATCAGTCAACCAGGTTTTTCACCATCGGAGCAGGGTAGCAATAACTGACGGCGCCAGTTGAGACTAGCAAGCTTGTACCCGTGACACATCAGGACGTCAGCATTACGTCACGAATAGCAAAATATATTTAATCAACTGCCATATTTTGTTGAAATATTTTAAAATTAGTATTTCTTCACCTACAACTGGTAGAAATTTCATAAAACTGGTCATCATTTGAGTGAATTATGACAGAAAGAAAAAGGGGTTGTTTTTATGAAACACCATGTGGGCTACATTCAACTGGAAATGTCGCTAATTCTAAATATGGGCTCGTGTAAGACTAGCTGATAATTCTGTCGTAACTACATAGCATCTCAAAAAAGCAACCATTGTCTCTACTTATAACTTCGCCTCCTACTGATCAGCGCATAACCAAACTACAAATACAGTCAATATTTAGATTTACAAGGTAGTTCAGATGCACAAAGTATGGTAGTGAATTAACTGTATCACTACATCCTCTTTGGACGATTTCCAGTTATTTAGGAAGATCAGATACGGCACTCGGAACTTTTTTAAGACACAGTTCAGCGTAAATCGTAACATCATAATTCATCACTCGTAAGCCAAAACAATCTTAACTTTTACGCACATAAAATCCAACCAAACAACACTAAAAACCAGACAACAATAACAATGGCAGACTTGCTGAAAATGACTCACGAACACGTTTAATGCGGCAATTAAACAAGCTGAATGGAGTGAATATATGAAATCAGTTCGAGGTCAATGCTGATACGAAGTCTGCAATGAAGCAACTTTCACCATGCAGTAATAGCACTAGGAACTTGTATGAAAGTGAGATGGCGCAGAACAAACCAGACACTAACGGGTGAGAAATTGTGTACCATATTCTACCTACCACTAGATGGACTTTGAATATTCCATGCAAGCCAGGAACAAACAGCATTCAACCAATTCTACAGTAAACTGGTTAACATCGATGCTGTTATCTACCATGTTTTCATCAGCTAGAAAACGTCCCCTACCTTTCCACATTGTGACACAGAGGAATAGTCTATAGAGAGCAGAACATTTACTGCCACACTACACCAGACCAGTGGTGCAGCAGGCCACCGACCCAACCAAACAGCACATTAAGACATTTTGGACACTAAAGTAGGAAGCAGCATGTCAACGCCGTTTTAGGAAATGCATAAACGTTACATAGATGTTTCAATATCATTCTTCATCTCATACTAACGTAATTTCGACTGAATTTCTATCACGGGACACATCTAGGTGGCTAGGTCCCACCACTGCTTTAACCACTAAGCATCAGCTACTTACTCCACCGAATATGTATTCACCATACTGTGTAATATAATTATAGAGCAGATACGTAAAGGCTGTGTGTAAAAAGCCTGATATCTGTCCTGCTAGCTGAATCTGTGTTATCACTCAGTAAAGTAAGTAAGTAAAGTGAAGTAAAATGTAAATTTATATAGCGCATATTTTTAAATTTAAGTGCTGCCCTCTCATTCTAATCACAGTGCAAAATGCAACAATATTTACATAGCAAGACTTACACTGTCTGAAAAATATGCCCAATCAGAATAAAATGACCCCACCCAAACAAAATGCTAACACTCATAATGCAAGTAGGCATATGTATCTTTAGCGATTTGTTTATAAAAAAAAAATTAATGCCTCAGCGCATGAAACGCTAAGGCTAACTGTCATAAAATTTCACAGGAGCTTCAAAAACAGATGACTGGTAATGACACTGAAGAAAATAATGAGGTCTCTAGAAATAAGTTATCTGGAAATATTCATGGGGTCATTTTTCTTCTCATACTCACTACTCAGCATATTACATCAGCTTCAACAACAAGCACAAAACAAGGCACATGTGCGAACATTCTATTTTGGTGCATATGACGCTGTGCAGAGTAGATATTTACACTAAATTTTCCACTTCTTTGCTCTGCACATGGAATGTCAATGCGAAAAACACAACATACAGTAACATTGAATATGCTAGTACCAAATTTGTTTTTGTGACTAAATATGAGTAAGCGAAATTTGAAGCTAACTCAATGACTCGAGTTTGTTTCAGTGAGACCATATGACAATGTGGCACACACATTACTCAACTGGAATGAAATTCATCTATCAACAAATACGAATATGTAAGTCTTCCATTGCTAATAATTAGAGCTGTCAGTGTTAATTTTTCTAACGCATTAACCCACTGTGTTAATTTTTTTATCGCATTAATTAATGCATTATTAACTCACCCAGGCCCGTCGAGAGGGAGAGTAAGGGGGAGTTACCCCGGGCCCAGTGACATTTGGGGGGCCCTGCCTGTAGAATATAAAAAGTTAGAAAGCAAACAGAAACACGTTTTTCAACAATAACTGACATCATCGCTAGCAGAGAAATCTATTAGCCTGTCATCTAAATAATATTTATTTACACTAGTGATTGAATGGTTTAGTTACTTGAATTCATTCAATTTTCAAATAACCGCAGTTTAACGGAATATTGAAACTTTTGCTTCACAGAATTTAGTAATTAAATACTTTTTTAACACAGGTTAATTTTTTCAATGCGCATCAATTTATTCATGCATTAACGTGTTAATTAACATGTTAATTTGACAGCTCTAGTAATAATAATGCTGCATAATACTAGACTACAATATACGTTATAGAAAATAGTACAACTATACAATTACGTAAGGCTTAAATAGTGCATTTAAAAAGGCACTACATTTACCTGCAGTTTAGAAATAAATTAACAACGCTCAGCAAATCAGCTTGTAAAATTCAGCAACAATGATTGTAAATTAACCAGACCAGCTGAATGGCGACACTTTACTCAATACTGAAATAGCTCGGTCCAGCACACGACGAATAGGTGTATAACATATTCAACACGAATATGACGGCTGAATAAGTCCAGTCAAAAAAACTAGGTGCACCATCTCCACAATAAGCAAGCTAAATGAACAAAAATTCACAATCGGACCACGATAAGTCAGCTTGAACTGGAAAACTGCCGATGCACTTCCGTGAATGCTGTTGATGGAGCCGGGTTAAGCAAACTGTATCACCAGCACAACTGAAATCACACATAAACAATAGCTAATAATGAGGCAACTCACCTGAAGACTCATTTTTATCAGTAACAGCACAATAGGGTATAAAAGCCAGGGAAGATGCTATAGCAGTACTTAAATAAGTCAAACTTATGTCCAGAAGTATTAGTCTCAAAAGTGGCATCTGACTGGCATGAGCTAATAATGCCGCAGCACACTATGTGTCAAACAAGTGAACAACTGGACCAGTGGTGCAGCAAGCAGACATAGCACTGCCACCGAACCAAGCAGCACATAAGATACTAAAGCTGCATTTTTGATGGCCTAACGATTTTGGTTAGTTCATAGATACGTATATTATAAATACGCTAATTTCATTCTAATAACATTCTAATTTCAATCTCAATACAACAAAACAAAAATCTTATGAGGTTTCTATCTGCCGTGCCATCAGCAGAAATTATAATGCCTTTGCTTACAGCTACCACACTCAGACCGAGATTGGCTTGGGCACGAAATTTAAGTAATTACAATATACTTATCTATGAACTAACCAAAACCGTTAGGCCATCAAAAATGCAGCTTAAGTTCTTGTACCGCGGAGGGTAGCAGGCTGAGTTGAACCGAAGACACACTAACTTGCTTTGCAAAGACCTTCAGTGAGATTCGAACCATGACCTAAAAATTACCAGCCCATTACTCTAACACCAAAACCACTTGCACCAACCATACCATCGGCGATAAATCATTGAACAGAGAAGATGAAAACTAATCACCAATGATGAGAATGACAATAACTGCAATGACAACCCCAAGAATGATCATCATCTGCCAATCAAACAAACACACAGTCAATCACTCCTAGTGGAAACTAACATTTCCTTTGTAACTTGGGAAGAATAAGAACTACCTCAAGATTACATTAATCTTCATGGCTATAACTCATTCATATGTACTAATTGTCAGAGTCAGAAACATAGAATTTTATGACACAGTAAGTGCTAAACTGCCAGTGATGGATAGTGCAGTCCATCACAGAGTACACAGCTAGCAAAAAATGATTTAAGATTGGTATGCTGGTCTGAAGTATCAAAATAAATAAAATAAAATAATGCAAATCACCTACAGTCAACAGAGCCCTCTTACAGCTTCATGACCTTAAGGGGTGGGAATTATGGCTTTTTTGCCCCTTTGCCATTTTGCCCCCTGGCTCATTCGCCCCCTGTGCCTGGCTGATTCACCCCATGGCTTATTTGCCCCCTCATACTGGACGATTCACCTCCCCCCCATTGAATATACCGGTGATTCATTTTCAGGCTTGTGTTTCAATTTACAGAAAGGCAACAAGTAAGTGTATCATCACACCACTGATTAATAGTTACTTCAATGAACGTTATACGTGACAAAAAACTGCATAATAAGTGATCACAGTCACAGCTCACAAAGTCAGTCATCGTTGGTTTCATTGCAGCGGCACAACTATTATACAGGGTGCGGCCAAAAAAGTAGCCCCCTAAAGTTTTTTGCTGTTTTCTCAGCAACCGCTTGGAATTTTAATTTGAAATTTTACACATTTATTTGCTGAAACCCGTTACATCTAACTGCTGAATAAAATTTGATTCTGTTAAAAAATGACGAAGTTATAGACTTTTTAACATGACCGCCTACCGATTTTTCAGCATTCAAAAATGTTCTGGCTTCAACGCCAATTTAATAACATCGTTGAAACAACACAGTTCACTAATGATCAAATTCCAGAATTCCATTGTCAAAGCAAATGTTCAAAGTGTTCACCACCAGCTGCAAGCAACAACACCAGCCTCCAGTCACCTTATTTGAGAAATATTTTACAACTTTGTCGATCGGTCCCTGTGGCAGGTTGCCCCAGACAACCTGAAGCGCTTGCTTGAGTTCAGCGATTGTCTTCGGCTTTGTTTTAAGCTTGCGGTAAGCTTCCAACATTGCACCCCACTCATGATAGTCCATTGGGTTTATATCTGGCGAATTTGAAGGCCACTGGTCTTTGGTGATGAAATCTGGACAATTGGTCCGCAGCCATTTCTGTGCGCTGAGCGGCGTTGCGCGCTACGTGTGTGCTGACACGCCGTCCTGCTGGAAGATGAATCCAGTGGGCAGCCGGCGATTGCTTTAAAAGAAGAATAATTTAATGATAATTTATAAACAACATAAATTGCTGTTTGTCAAAACGTCACTGTGAAGTCATCGGCAGTAACGTGTAACCAGTTTTTAAAAATTAAATAGCATTTTTAGCATGAACATTTTTGAATGCCGAAAAATCGGTAGGCGGTCAAGTTAAAAAGTCTATATCTTCATCATTTTTTAACAGAATCAAAGTTTGTTTGGCAGTTAATGACTTTTACGCACAACAGCAGCTACTGCTGTAGCATGTCTTAGCCATCGCAATTCTGTCCATCCATCCATCACACGGGTGGATCAGTCAAAAACGGCACAACCTAGAATCACCGAATCTTCACCGTTGGCTGCCTGGAAGAATCTAGTTTCAGGAATCGTAAAGCTTTTCCATAAAGTCGAAGGGGGTCACAACAAACGAGGGTGTTAAAGGAAAGGGGAGTAAGTAAAATTTGCTATATCCAGCCGATACAACGTTAGCAGAGCGATAGGTGGCAACCTCTGGTGAGAACAAGCAAATAAAACACTATAGACACTATAGCCGCGGTTTGTCTGGCGCCCTCTGGAGAATGACTTACACTTTTGTTTTACTGTATTTCAAACATGCACCGCGGCTGTTGTGCATTTTCGTTTGCGTTAGCAGATCACTTGTATTTCATAACTGAACAAAGCATTAAACATTCATACAATCATTTATTCTCATCATCATGCATAAACTGTCTAGGCCTAAAGACAAATATTACGTTATAAACCTCAATGTCAAATTATCTTTAATCAACGTGGGCAAAATGTCCAAGGTGAGGGGGCGAATCAGCCAGGGGGCAAACAAGCCAGAGGGCGAACAAGCGAGGGGGCGAACGTGCCAGAGAAAGAATCAGCCAGGTACAGCGAACAAGCCAACGGGCAAACGAGCCAGAGGGCGAACAAGCCAGGGGTGAAAGAGCCAGGCAGCAAACAAGCCAGGGGGCGAATGAGTCAGGAGGCTATATGGCAATGAGGCGAAAAAGCCAGACACCAAGAAGCGTGTTCATCTCCATTTCTAAGGCCCTGAGAAAGCAATGAGTGCAAACACAGCTCAGTTATATGGGTAATAGGCCAAACCTCTCCCATATACTGCTGTTACATTCGCGGCGGTTAGGCTGGTACCAAATTATACTGCTTGGTAACAGAGGCACATCTGTGAACCAGCTGACCAAAGTTGTTACCTCGCAGCGTATCGGCAGGGAGTAGAACCAGCAACCTCATGATCACTAGTCTGACAGACTACCATTAGACTACCATGGCACAGTACATACTACATAGTTTAAAACAAGAAAAGCCCAGCTAACACAAAGGGAAATGCGCAACAGCGGTGCATGTTTGAAAGCCTGGTGCGAACAAAATCTAAGCTCACCCTTCCTAGCAACAAAGTTTTTTTACACTCGCCAGAGAGTGCCAGACGGCATGACTGTTTTCGCTTAAATTGCGAATTTTCCCCACCCCCTCTCATTTATCGCCCTCGCTTGGGGTGACCTCTTTTGAATTTATGGAAAAGCTTTACGAATCCTGAAACTAGTGTCTTCCAGACAGCCGGTGAAGATTTGGTGATCCTAGCTTGCACCACTTTTGACTGATCCACACGTGTGATGGACGGACAGACAGATGGACGGACGGACAGAACTACGATGGCTAAGATGTGCTACAGCAGTAGCTGCTGCTACACATAAAAACTAATTTTACAGAAACGCTGATGACAGCAAACATTCAAAACATTTTACTACAAATTCATTAACCAGTAACACAATAAGCTTAACAGCTTAAGTGTAGACTGACTGCAAACTAATCTGTTAGCATGTCAGCTGCATTTGCAATTTCTAATTTCACTTGAATAAATAACATTATAACAATAAATGACAATGACAAAAACATCAATGCTTGACAAAACATCAATGCTTGCCAGTATGTCAAAAAAAATTTATCACATGAAAACTACCTTGACATTCTGCCAGAAATATTTGCGCTTCAGTCTGCCGGTGTTTGCCTCAAACTGTGATGCTCCAGTCTGCAGAGCATCTGAACAACACAAACAGAGACAAACCATAAACCACCTGACTCCTGACAGATTATCAACAACAAGCAGTCAAGCGCCATACATTAATTAAACATACAGCAGAACAAACTGAATTTAAAGTAAAGGAAAAAACTGTAGTGTGTTACACTACAACACAGTCAAGAGATAAAATGACAGCTCTTAAAAACAACGTCAAAGCAATGGGAAAATGTAGCAAAAATACACAACTGTAAAAGGAAAAATTAATTACCAGCACGACTGTCAAGTTCGGACAGTTTCTGATCCCTCTCAAGAACACGATCAACATTGACTCTCATAATATCCACAACCTGCATGCATACAATACACTTGCAACATTACATAAAAACATATTACCCAACACCTTTCCAAAATTTCACTTTGTTGTTGAAACTGTATACTCTATCTAACTCACGAATTTCTTATCTGCAACAATCTCTATAAATAGGTATGTTAGTGTTGCCTGAAATTGGAGCCAAAATAACGGTACCATCTCAAGTATCGAGTATCATGATACTATCGTTATAATGGAAGTTCATATGAAATGTTGGTCCACAGGCCCGTCAAGAGGGTGGTAAAGTTTTCCCGCATTCCGCAACGTTTGAGTGGCCCCGCCGTCGCTTAAAAATAAATGTTTTCTATATGTTTGACAAGCTTTAATGTGATGCTGTCATGCGGTGTAAAGTACTTGTCGACAATAGGGCGATTGAATTGCAAACTGCATAGTATCGAAACTGGCATCATCAAGATACTTGGCGGTATCGTGGCAGTACAATATATCAACACCTCTTCAACAGTGGTATCGAAACGTTGGTACTCACGATAATTATCGAGGTATCGAAGGTCATATATAATAATAATTATGAGTTCCAAGTCGATTTTACATTTACTCCATCCTTGCATGAAAAATCAGTTTCATTTATTTGTTATGTCACTCATGGCATCATCACCAACATCAGCATCACAGCAATTACAACTACACCAATAAACTGAGCGACTTCAGCTGGCATGTCAAAAAAGAGAAAAGACAGAAAAGTCCAAATAATGCCTCAGCAAATGCAGTGACCACTGACCTCATCAACTTGTGCCTGAGTCTGCTGAAAACGTTTGTTTGGTTGAGATGATGCAGCATCTTTTCCTGCTTCTACTGTACCGGACCTACTCACAGCATAAGCATACAAACTATAAAGTAAACAGCTCTCACTCAATCGCTCATATATATATATACATTTAACAACTTTATAAACTTCACCAGTTGCTACTATCAGTGTCACCGATGCACATGTATCCTATGACTGACCGACAGTTGCAACCACATCAGGAACAAAACAGCATTCTTGTGCAAGTCATAGGGTTTCAGTATTGTTCATTACATAGCAGCATTAATATGTCAAGATAAACTATTAGCAGGATGAAATTCAACTACTACTTTAGGTTGACAGTTCAAATAAAAATGCAAAAAACGGTAGGAAAGTATCGTAGGATGAGATCGGCGATCTCAACATTGTCATACTGCTAGCTTGAGATCAGCTGTTTGAGCTGTCATCACCCCTCCAGCATAATAACGCTAGGGCGCATGCATAGTGGGCGATGACTGTCAACAGTTTGCCGATACTGCTTAATGTTTAAAGCCCTAACTAGCCTATAAACGTTGCGAGGCATGCATTAAAAAAACCTCTTGTCTTATTTATTGCACATTAGAAAGGCTTACACAAAAAAGTAGTGATCGAAGTCGACAAAGCATGACAATATAGGCCTACTGAGATCATGGATCTTATTCCAGAACTCCTAGCTGGCATGAGATCTTACACAGGAAATGCTGATCTGGATTCTAGAACTAGCTACAAATATTTTGCAATTCGACAGCGATCTCATCGGCGTCGAGACGGCGATCTCATTGTAGAAATGATTCTACAATGAGATCGCCGATCTTAGGTTTGACAGGCCTAACCTAATGTATTCCGATCTTATTCCAGAATTTTCAGCTAGCACGAGATATTACAGTGATTAATGATCTGGTCCTACAAAGCTCCTGAAATTCCATGACGATAGCATCCGAGCATTATTTTCTAGAACGAAATCGGCAATTTCATACTGTAGTATAATTTCTACAATGAGATCACCAATCTCATTTTAGAACTCTTGCCTAGCACGAGATCGTACAGAGGAAGTCGTCCAGTGGCAGAACTCCCAAGCGGACCAATCATGTTTCACGGGACCCGATCTGCAGCGATCTCATCCTAGCAATTCTGCTGGTGCTTACAGCAAAATCGCCGATCCCATGCTAGCACTAACCAGAAACCATAGAAAAAGTTTACAATAAAATCTGTGTTTTGTCATAACACGACGCTACAGTGGCGGAAAATCCGCCGCGCTAAGTGCCGCCCATTTGCTGGAGCGGCGGAATGGTACTTACACCTGCACTCAAATTATTATTGTTAACGCTAACCCTAACCTTAACCCTGACCCTAACCCTAAACATAACCCTAACCCTGATTCTAACCCTAACCCTATCCCTGTCCATGACCCTAACCTTAGCCCTAATTTACGCCGCTCCAGCAAATGGACGGCACATAGCGCGGCGGAATTTCCGCTGTTCGAGATTTTGTCTTTGTCATAAGCTTAAATGTCTTAAATAAAAATAAACAAAATACAGACTTTTCAATTACTATACGTACATTCTTGACACCTTAATTACAATTCACCACACTGGAAACAATAACTTTCACGTTTATACGTTTATAGACTTTCACGTATTACGACAATGTAAAATACCGGAAGTACTCAAAAGTAAACAACAGTGATGTGTCAATATTAGAAACGGTAACAAAGTAGTAATTTTACAGAGCGGTCACGGTTTTCTCACTCAACGGTAACAAAAGATGATGTCAAGTTTTGCTAAGACATTAGTCTGAGCCTGAAGTCTTGACTTGACTTTGCTTCAAAGTCAAGACCAAAGTCAAAACCAAATCAGCTGGCAATTTCCAATGTTAAGAACTTAAGAGAATACAATTAGAGCTTAATTAGCATAACTTGACCAAACAGACGTCCCAGTTCAGTGTCCTCTGTCAACTGTCCGTCGTCGTCGTCTGTCACGGATGTATTGTGGCCAAACGGTAAGTCGTAGCAAGTCAGCGATATGGTACCATCGGATAGGGCGCTTGCGACTTCTTATAGGCTGTCGATCAAGAGTAAAACAAGAGTAAAACCATCTGCAGCAGTTTGGCCGCAATTTTCAGTGGAAAGTTTTAAACTATAAGTTGCCATATCTTGGAAACAGTGAGAGAGAGCGAAAGTTGCTATTAATCACTAAAAAAGTGGCATGCGCCCTTAAAATAAGATGGAAATCATCGACCTTGGACGACCTTCAAGGCCAATGACGACAACTTACGGTCGACTATCCTAGCGGCAGCTGAGCTTCTTGTTAATAAAAAGTTTAAAACTGTAAGTGGCCATATCTCGGAAACGGCGATAAGACCAAGGTTGATATTAGTGCACAATGGCATACGCCCTTTCGGAATACATAAAAATCATTGGCCTTGATTACGTTAAAGCTCAGTACGCGTTATTGTGGCTAAACAGTGCGAGATAGGGCCTAAGTTGTTATTGATTATTAATAGCCTATGGAGTGGCATGTTGGCTTTCAAATGACAAGAAAATCATGGACCTTGGACGACATTAAAGATCAGTACGTACTGATACAAGATCTTGAACTGTATATAAGATGTATAGCGCGTTTTGCCTAACGACAGCTGTGCTTTCTTGTTGCAATTAAAAAGTATTTGAGAGACAGTATCAGGGGCTTTTATTTCTATAAACCTACCATTATCTAACTGGTAGGTGCAGCTTGCGTCTAGTGAAAAGTACGAGGCGAAGTTTTGTTAAGTGTACGTATACCGTGTACAGAAGTGCTATCACCAGAAGCGTTGTTTCTACTTTCTAGCTCAAAATGCACCACAAATTGTTTAGCGACCGAGTTCTACCTTGACCCGATGGGGAAGCTTAGGCCTACAGCATTCTAAAGACACCCTAGTTGGACCAAAATGCGAGTCCCCGGATAGGAAGGGGGAATGGAACGCTAAGAGGAAAAAAAGGTAGAGGGGAATGGAAGGATATAGTGAAGACAAAAGGGACAAATGAGCAGGAAAGAATAAATGATAAGGGAAATGGTAAAAAAAATGGTACGGAAAAGGTGAAAAGGAAAGAGAGTACAAGGAATCTGAACCAGATTTCGACTAGATATGGAGAAGACAGAAGCCCTTTGACAGTATAGCTAGCTAAATTAACTCACGAGGTTTACTTGTTCTTTATGTTTGTGTTGTTGCTTGCATAGATCTTGCTGACTTACTTAAGTAACTACTAACTAAATACTAAGACCTAAAGAAAAAAAACGGCGCTGTCGGTTACAGCCAGCACAAAACTGGAGAGGGGCGGCGGCAGAACATTATTATTTTTAGGCTATATCATGACGTATCATGTAATATTACCCTCCAACTCATAAAAACAAACGGACACGCAAAATAGTACTCACGAGAACTTAAGCAAAGTTACTGCAACATTACAGACTAGATGCAAGCAGTATTTTTCAGTAAAACTTTGAAAGCATACAAAAACTGCACTGATATTTTTGAAGGTCTAATAATAGATGCATGTTACTTAGGCCTATAGAGACGAACGGCGACCGGAAGCACAGGTTTTTCTTTAGGCCTAACGTTAAAAAAATCGACCCAATCAACGTAACTATATTGTTGCAGTTATGTACATAAAGCATAATACTTAGAAATAGCAAATAAGATTTTATTCATAAACAGAACAATCTGCTCACTGTAAAACATTTCTTCTGTGCTACCAGTACAATACACGACACGCACTTGATGTGATTAACAACTGACTTATACAGAGAAAGAACATTAATAGTCTACTTACACACACAATAAACATACATAGGCTAATTACGTCTTTATACAGGTAACTGTTACGCATGCGCTAAGCAGGGTTTTCAATAGCTGACGTTTGGGCGTAAATACGCCCAAAAATTTCAGCCCGTACGCCCAAATTTTAAGACATGGACGTCACGACGTCCAAAGCAATCTGTTTCGTATTATGTTTATTTGTCTATAATAAACTGGGAATTGACGTCAGAATCTGTTTTCGAATATTTCGTTGGTTTAAAAAAATTTCGCTGACTGTCGTGTTTCTGAATACTTCATTTTATGAAGACGAGGCACGCAACCATATTAATTTAGGCCTATTATGTGAACAGTTCTGATCCAGAAACTATACGATCTTCGTTTTGCCTAAGCTAGTATACATGTAGAATTAAACGTACGTTGCTTGTTTTTACAAGAAAGCCTAGCTGTCACAAAGGAAAACGCGCTATACAGCCTATGTAGTTCGTTCCACTACTGGCCTTCAAGGTCATCCAAAATCAATGATTTTTTACGTCATTTAAAAGCCAATAGGCCTATGTGACTTTTTTAGTGATTAATAGTAACCTTGGCCTTATTTCTCATTGTTTCTGAGATACGGCCACTTATAGCTTAAAACTTTCCATTAAAATTGCGGCCAAACCGCTGTAGATGAAGACATGACTACTACTGACAGCCTATAGAAAGTCGCCAGCGCCCTATCCGATGATATCATCGTAGTTTAGCCACAATACCGCACGGTTGGCATACCATAGTGCATTATGACTTTTGAAGGTCATCCAATTTCAATGATTTTCATGTGATTTGAAGCCAATATGCGACTTTCTTTTACATTAGCAATCTAGGCTCTATCTCGCACCGTTTAACCACAATACATCCATGACAGACAAGACAACAGACAAGACTGACAGATACACGACAATCGTGTTATAGACGCGCTATACAGCACAGTTGAGTTACAGCACGTAAAAACCACGACCTATGTTGTTGGTGCATAAGTGACACATTCGTAGTAGGGCCTAAGTATTGTTTTGCATCAAGTTTTTGCTCGAGTTTTCTTAAGTAGACCTACTGCATGACTTCCAGGTTTTGTACACTGACGTCCAAATTTTTTAGCCTGGAAGTCATGACGTCCTGAAAATTCCGGTCTATTGAAAACCCTGGCGCTAAGGTATATAAAAACACGACAGTTGTTAAAATATGAAATATAAAAAGTAAGCTAAAAATACTACGATAAAATACTACCACAATATATGCCTAATGTTCATAAACTGTCCATCACACAGGTAGTGGAAATACAGCTTATGTCCACATTTCTCTGCATAGCCTATCTTTCAGTCTCTGAAGCGAAAACTTTAGATCGCTTGCCAAATCTACAAACATAACAAATTATATGTTGCTTCACTTTTCCTATATTGACCACATTTCACAAATATAATAAGTATTTATACACAGACAGCTGCTATAGCTCAACACACTCAAGGCAGGTTATATAGTTTATCATATGAATATTTTACAAGGTAGTGCAGCGAC
>Ga0209671_1000704_pt1 | contig 24083 bp, 9 predicted proteins | sample WorMetHERISLAND2_2_FD_187401 | JGI IMG/M metagenome (GOLD analysis project Ga0209671, IMG submission 187401) | Marine gutless worms symbiont microbial communities from Max Planck institute for Marine Microbiology, Germany - Olavius geniculatus... | ecosystem: Host-associated > Annelida >... | reverse complement strand
TTATGGACGGATCTTTCTGAAATTTTGAGGGTATGTCGGGAATGGCACAAACTACCAACGATTCAATTTAGGGGTTGATCCGGAAGGAATCCTGGATTCTGGATCACTTTAAAATTTTCGTTACCATTGCTTTCAATGGGGCATAAGGGAAACCGCTGCAAAACCGAAAATGGTGCTGCCACCTAGCGAACAACATTGCCTTGGCGGAGGTGTGCGGGCTCTGACTGCTTTCTAGTTAATTATTAGAAACCCGGCTGGTGGTTGCCTCCAAAATTATCCAACCAAAATTTTCAAGGCTCGGAATTTTTGATCGGCGTCGGATTGTACGGTTTAGCACGCAGACTTTAACTTTTAAAGCGACTCCTAACCTTCGAAAGTATATAGGCGATGCCCATGCAGCCACGCTTTAGCAGTGTAGGCCTATGTCTAACACGCAGCTTGCATACAATAAATTGTAAGCACAACTACAGTTTTTACGGCTTAGGTGTAGTTTGTTGTGCGCTCCAATAGTCTTTTAAAACTTTCTTCACTCAACGTGTTCGGAGTCGAAAAGGAGGGCTTTAACGCCAATCCCCCAAAATCTGGGGGTTTGTGTCTTAAGAAAATCGCCGGAAGCGGAAATCAGGATCGAGATGGGATGTCGCGTGGCCTTCGGCTAGGCTGACCAGGTGGTAAACAAACCGCGCATTACCGCGCAAAAATAACCGCGATATTGGGGGTAATGTGATTTTCGGTTTTTTGGCACTCAGCAAAAATCGTAGGCGCAAAGCGAAATCGCGATGGGGCGTCGCACAAAGCTAAGTGAGGCCTACCAAAAAGTGAAAAAATCGTGTCGATCGGTCGGAAAATAAACGAAATATACAACGGGGAACATTGCGCGCAAAATGGGCGATTTTAAGCCACATTTAAAGGTCTTCCAACCCCAGACACCTAGCACCCATGGTTTAATTAGGTCGCGCGTTACGTTTAGGGTAACCTAGTCTACAATGTTCCGCAAAAAAAAATTTGGGCCGCTTGCAGATTGTCTGGGAGAATTTTTTCAAAAATTGTCAAAAATGCAGAAAAAATTGGGTCAAATTTGGGGGCGATTTTCGAGAAATGGGCAAATATTTGGAAATGCTTACCCGCGCATATGAAAGTAAGTCCAGTCTGTAATAATCCGGTAAATAAAATGTATCGCTCCAGTCCCAATTTTCCAAAAACTGCTTCACATCGTTTTTGACCCCCCAAAATGGAGAAAATTATTCGAACGCATGCCCCTCGCACCCTATTAATTTTAAGAAACTGAAATTTTGCCAAAACACGTCTCCCTCAAAAGCCCGTGCGATAAGAAAAATTCAGCGCTTCAGTTCCCTTAATGGGGCAGATATGGAAGTCAAAAAAATTTCCCCTCACGCCCCCCAATATCCCCTCAATGTATTCGCCCGAAATTTTACCCATGGCTAGCCCTCGATGCCCCCTACAATTCCGCAGAATTTGGTGCATGCAACGGCCATGATTTTTTGTGTGGGTCCAAAAATGTATGTTTAGCGAATGCCAAGATATAGCCTTCACAATTTTTTTTTCATTATATTGTCACGTGCATTTATCATGTGCACGTACGATGTACGTTTGCTAGGCCTATGTGCGCTAATTTCAATAAAATAAGAAAATTAACGTTAACATTAGTTTTAGTCCTTATGCATTTTACTCGTGTTTATTGAGATCGTGGTTGTCAACGTTTCAGTGCAACTGATTGCTTTCTCCCAGGTAAGAACGACACGCAGAACTCTACTCACTCAATGAATGCGCAGGAATTACACGCGATGCCTGCGCGGATCTGCAGTTGATATCTCAACGTCACAAGTAAGTAGACTAAGTAAGCAAATAAGTGATGTGTGCAACGAGTTAACTGTAAATAACGTCGCGGACTATGTCGCCGACTTTCCCCGTGCATTGTAACGGGCTGCATTCCATTAAAGTGACACAGACGGCTTTGTCGCGGACTTGTCACGGACTTTGTCGCAAACATTTTGACATGTCGAGATGATTTGTGTACGCGATTTTCATGATTTGCGTCCGCGACTTTCCCCGCGGCGAAGTTTCGGTGAAAGTCGGCGTAATGGAATTCGGGCTTATAGTAAAGCGAGGATCAGTGTTCAAGCTGGCGCCTGGAAGTAAACACAACGACTTTTTTTTATTTTACTCTATTTTTCTCCTTTTTCCCTTTCCTTTCCATCGTCTCTTCCCTTCTCCTTTTCTTTTTCCCTGAAAAATGTAACCCCTAAAATCTAGCGATAGAAAATCTGAAAGAGCACTGTAATTTCCCGCAGTTGGGTCTGGGCTCCGCCTCAGACCCCACTGCGGGATCCCGCAGCCGAAATCGAACTTTATGCATTAGAGCTTTAAAATACGACATCTGGTGGCAGTAATTGTAATCATTTTCCCAAGAATTAACGGAGCACATTTTGTGCAGTTTGAATGGATGTTTACCTCTTGGCTGGAGACAGACTTGAGGACAAACCTAATAACCTAATATCTATTTCAACAAAAATTGTGCCTGGTCATTAGGGGGTTGGGCCGCCTGCAGAGACCCTTCTGCAGGCCCGTCGAGAGGGTGGGGTGGTGGAGGGGGTTAGCTACCCCGGGCCCCGCGACGTTTAAGGGCCCCGCAGTCAACCATAAACATAAAGTACGCCAAAATGTACCATTTTGAAAAGAAAAATTCAAAAATTTTCTCCCCAGAGGTGCCCCGTGAAATGTTTGGGGGTCCCGCGAGAATTTTTCCCCGGGCCCCGCTGTGGCTCTCGACGGGCCTGCCTTCCTGATGTACGCCACTGTTGCTGACGACGAATGTTCAACGAACGCCGATTCTGCACGAGAGATCGCCGTCCAACGTTTCATTAACTCGAATCTGCACAAACGCCTCATCTGCAGGCTCAATAATGTAGTGCAGTGATAGATTCCTCGTTTTACTAACGAACGGCGGAGACATCAGTCCGTCATTAAGTAGGCTAGTCCCGTCCTTGATTAGCCTCACGTGCTCACCGAATAGGCCTACGATTCCTCATGCCGCATCTGGAAAAAAGACGTCACTGTTTTATTCTGTCAACGAAGTTTTTTTGTCAATGTTTGTCTAAATTTTTGTGCAGTTAAAAATGCTTAGTTATTGTAGTGTTATTTGACCTTATTATAACACAGTCCACTTGTCACTTGATAAGATAACCTGCTGATAAAGTGGCCACTCGTCTGTGAAAATAAATGACGACGATAATGATGAGGTTGATAATAATAATAAAATTTCACCGTTTTTGAAAGGATAAAATCCATAGTGACGATTAATGTAGAAGTATAGATAAATGTGCAAAGAATCAGTTTATACACTTGATAAAGGCAACATTTAAGGACTTGCACATCGAAAACAGCAAAAATTACAAAAGGTGATATTGCCCTCATCACACTGACGGCGTGTCAATGTGCTGCTGAATAATATCACCTTTTGTAATTAGTCCGCCCGCGAGATTTCCGAGATGCGTCGGCCGATCGGCGCGAAATTATGCACCTTGGTTAGTACTAGGCCAAAGTTTATAATGCCGGTTTAAAATTTCAATCAACCGTGCCAAATTTTATCTCAATCAAATCAGGGGTTTTGATTCTGTGGGGGTCGAATTTTTGGCTTTCCCATAAAAAAGAGAAGTCGCCGTTAACACATTAACACATGGCTTAAACTACCGTTCGGCCTGTGATGTATATGAAACGGAACATGCAATATCACGAATTGTCCCTAGGTGTGTTTCTCATAACTTACACTGCATGTTCGCCGACTGCTGTTTCGTTCTGATTGCAGCCCTACTGTCGCTGTCGCTTGTCTGGGCTCTGGCCTCGTCCGACATATCGTCCTACGTTCGTGTCAGATTCATATGAACCCGTTTATTCGTCAAAAAAGACAAGGGAACAGAAAGAAGACATGAAATTATACAATTAGAAACACTACGGCCAGAAAAAACTCACAGAACCTAAAAAGTTTATGTAACATTTAACATTAACTGCAATTAATGTACAAAACAGCAGTTTACTTTAAGCTTACACACTTGCTAAGAATGTCAGTGTCAAGGTTAGCAATAAATTTATATAGCGCAATATCATGAAGCATTTCTATTGCGCGGGCGAGCAGCGGCATTCAAGGAATAGCATATAAAAGCAGCAAAAATCATTTTTAAAAATGATAACGCTCGCATTACATTGATAGTGTAAAACGGCTCTTATGTGCACTAGAATCACACGAAGCGTAACAATCAGACACTAATACTTATTATCGAAAATAATATCTAATACTACAGCATTTAATCAGTTTATCGCATGTGACGAAGTTCATTACGGATAAAGGCTCGGCAATATGGTCCATGCACGTCGATGTTCAAATCGAATAATAAGGCAACGATAAAGACTGTCTAGAATAATATGTTGATGATAATGCTTGATAAACTAACGACAAAGTGATCATTCGTTGAAAACAGAAACCTCATTCATCTTTTACCTTCTTACTCGTTTTAAGGCATTTGTTAAAGTGTTTACGGCCGACGTAAGTAAGTTTGCAGCTAAGGGGAATGCAGTAAAATCTAATTAATTCGCCGCATGTTTAGCCACTACAGACTGAACAGCTGTATAGGTAAGTAGAAGTTTTCCCGCAGGACATTATTTCGTCACGTCACACTATTTGGCGTGAGTAGACGTGAAACCTTAAAAGGGTTAGATAAGGTGAGATAAAAACACGCCCATTACGACAGGCATTATCGTATATGATTATGACCACTCTATGGTCAACAACTCTTAGCCACAGATGTAATAAAAATTAAAAACACGTTTTTTAAAAATCATGCACGATTTAAGCAAAATGGGCACCACCGTCTATCGAACTGTATTATAAGCATTATACTTTTCAGCAGTTTCATTTTGCACGCTGTAATAAGTTTACTTGATTATAGTAGAAATGCTAATGCCAATGTGTGCTGCCACTGCGAGAGTTAATCCGCTTCGTGTGATAAATGTAACTAGTACTAAAAGTGTTTAAATTAGACGTGTGCATTTAAAAATACCAAATCCAATTTTCTAATCCGCAATCAAATTTAATCTCTTTTTTGTACATTTAAGCTAAATCCATTTCAGTTGACCTTAAATGCACGCCCGTCAAGAGACACAGCGGGGCCCGGGGGAACATTCTCGCGGGGCCTCCTGGAAAGAAAAGTTTTGAATTTTTTAGAATGGCGCACGTTGGTATATTTTATATTTTTGAGCGACGGTGGGGCCCCCAAATGTCGCGGGGCCCGGGATAACTCACCCCCCCCTTTAGCTCCCCCCCTCGACGAGCCTGGTTGAATGACATTAAACACAGGCATTCAATGTGACTAGTGATTGCAATTGAATTTTCAATCAATTAGTAATCCAGGCATCCCGTTTCGGGTTTGGTATCTTTAATTGACTTACTTTATGCATACAATATAGTATAGGCCCCTACGGAAGGTATATTCGTACTGTAAAGAGTGACGCTGACCGTCAAAATACAAATTACAGTGCACAACACGGAGTAGTACTCTAGCGCACATAAAACATTTTATTTATCACAAGACTAAAATTTTTATTTTCATCATTTAACACGCAAAAAGTATAATTTTCTGCAATTTTTGTAATGTCAAAATCCCAGGACTGGGAAGCCGCCAATCCCGGGATTCGGGATCCTAGGATTGCAATCCCTAAACGTGGCAGGATCGCGTTGATTTGTTGTGTGTCCAGTATATCGAGAAACGTAATGTACGCAGCTCCTTGTTAGCGGTGGAGCCGCCGAGCTGAGCAGGCGCTGAATCAGCGGGCGTCAATCGGCGAACATGGTCGGCACGATGGATGTCATCCGATTAACCCTACTTTACCCGTTCTCCCGCGCCAGCTGGCCGGCGCCGATAGCGATATTCCGCGGTGATATTATTCTATCGACGTTTTACACGAATACGGTAATCGCCGACGACTGCCCACCGGTCCGTCCGTCCTTCGGGGAGAGGGGGCCGTGTTCCAGGGGGACGGAAACGGCAAGAAACACCGGGTGTCGGAATAGCAGAACGCGCCCATTTGGTGCAATGTAGACCTACGTCGTCGCATGTTCTGTCTCTCAGCACACCAATAACATCACCGTGTGCGCTGCTGCTCCTCGTAATGCGCAGTTCTCGAAATCCGTCGTTACGACCAGTGGTTTGATCCCTGACTCGAGTGTTTACGCCGAACGAGTTATATCGGAAGCTTGTAAGACGGCGCTGGGCATTGTGTTTCATTCAAACAATACTCATTGACCACTACAACACCTACAACGCCGCCTTTAGTAACCGCTCATCAGGCAGTACTGATGTTACTAAAAGCAGGATGTGCCTACTGCGGGTGGTCAGCGAGCGATGTGACCATCTTTCACCGACTTTCTTTTTCGGTCTTGCTGTGCTCGTATTGGTAGATATTTTTCGCTCGTTTTCAGCTGCCCGCAGGCTCTGCCGCAGTTGCGGTTGATGCGTGGGGTAGCAGAATCGTTCATCGCTATCATTTTAGTTTCCTAAAGCAGAAACAACAGCAATTCAATGCAGCAGCGATGCGGCCGGAATATTCAAGCAACAACCTACCCCTACAGTTGACTTAAATAATAACACCAACTAAAAATAACACTCAAACATTAAGGGGAATAAGATGAAGAGTTCTATGGTACGTTTAAATTTTGGAAAGCAACCAAGCTTAATTTGATCAGCACGCTGTAGGCAAACTGTTTTAGAGAGACGTTCGGCAAAAAAAGTTAGACTCGACAGAGCTACTAAAAATAAAAAAAGCAGGCCATAAAAAGCACCTAGTATGAACGGATATAATGTAGTTATTAAATAAGAACTTCTGTTTTTTTCGAGTTCGTCAATTGCCGTTTGTAAGGCAACATACCGAATCTAACGTTAAGCTTTATCATTATCAGCGTCGTCATCGTCAACATTCAGCAACTTAGAAGCCATTTAAAAATATTCTACATGTAGACAGCCAGTCACAGTATAAGACCCAGTGCGAGAATCAGACAGAGAAGTCATAATGCTATGCCCAGTACGAGTTTTATAGGCCTAATCTATTTTCAGAGGCGTCTTAAGCTGAATAAAGGTTTAAAGGTTAATGTGCCGTAACACACTTCTGTTGTCAGGAGATCGATATCACACAGGAGTATAGAGTGCGTCTTACAGTGCTAAAACAGTTTAACGTACTTTTTGGATGTCCAATGAATGGTCTGTGCAAGGCAGTTAAGGGCTTTACTAACTGCAGGAAATACCAAAAAGTTGAGAAATAATGTCTGTGTTGCAGTATTATTTCTTAGTAATTGTTTTATGCACAAATACAAATTCAGTTATAACAAGATTGTTGCCTTTCTCATTGCTGATGTGAAATTCTTTCTTTTGCTTTTATGCTTTTGTAAAACTAAACCCCACGAGCAATTACCGCGTGTTTAAGTAGTTTTCGCAGTCATTGTTGCCGTTGTAGTTGAACGAGCTTGTAATTGCACAGCTCTGCGAAGATTGAGTGTAAATCTACTCAATCTCACAAACCGCAGGCGTCAAAATACCCACTGCACACATTAGCGTGTCTTTAATAGCGGTGAACACGATACTCGTTAATTACACCGGAGAGCCCCGGCGCAATATACCCGACAGCCGAAATTGGCGATTCCTGTAATGCTTCCAGTAGTAAAAGATGCCAGGTCGGCACAGGCGGACTTCCATCATCGTAAAGCGTGAAGAGACTGGATGTATGATATCGGGTCGTTGGTGCAATACGAGAGCTCCAGTAGCTACAGGAAGCTATCCCGTGCATGAGTCCGTCCAGTCAGTCGTCGCCGTTGTTATGTACAGGGTGGCCCCCAAAAAATCCCAATTTGTTATTGTCAGAACTTCGTCAAATCTCCAACAAATTTGATAATTTTTGGCTGACAGATGGCCAAGACGTTAAAATTATGTGAGGTACACCCAATGTCCACCTCACCTAATTTATGTTAACGCACTAGCGTGTTGAAAGCATTTGCTCCAAATTGTTGCGTAATGCTAAGTTGTTCAATCAATCAATCAATCTTTATTTGTCCAATAAAACAATTTAAAACATGCAAATGACAATGCAAAACAAGGCTTTGGACTCTTAGACACTAGCTGTTGTGCCCGTAAAAGTTCTAACGACTCGATTAAGCACACAATAAACTGAAGAGTGATTTATTTAGCAGAATTATAAGATTGTGTAACAACTTGCTTCGAAATTATTAAAAATTTATGCCCAAAGTGTACACAGTGGTTTAAGCTGGTTTAAACGTGACGGCACGGTTGACAGCGGCATTAACGATCAACTGATCAATTTGCACAGCACTCATTCATGAAGAATTAGACGTGTTTTGAGCTTATTAGTTAGCTGTTTTGTTGTCTGCTATTTTTAGCGTAAAACATTTAACACCACAAAATTATTAGAATTAAATTATTAAATTAAAATTACTACTATTATGAAAAGGTGAGCAATCTGATACTTATAATCTGGAGCAATTTAAAGCATCTGCGTTTTACACGGTGGTGCGTTGACATAAATTAGGCGAGATGGACTTTACATAATTCTATGGTCTCGGCCATTCCTGTGCTAAAAATTATCAAATTTGGTGGAAATTTGACGAAGTTCTGAAAAAAACAAGTTGGGAATTTTTTTGGGCCACCCTGTATACTTCGCGCACTGCCTGCGACGCCCTTCCATGTCAGTTAATATTGGCGCTCACTGCCAGGAAGACACTAGTCTACGACCGGCGTCTGTGTTTACAGAGCTATCTCTGCCATTTCTTGCGGTCGAACTGAGATTTTCTGCGATTCGAGCAAAGAAAACTTTATTCTGACGTAAACATCTTTGGCTTTTGCAGTCTTACCGGATTAACGACCACGGTAAGATTTTTTTTGTCGTCGTGACTGTTTGCGTAATGTGTTTATAGGCTACTCTTAGTACGGTAGTCTTTGTTGTCTTGCGTCTACGTTTATTCCGACGCAAACACAGATCAATGATCAGTTTGTCACCGAATCTATGTACTACTACACCGCGTTTCAGAAAAATAACTCAAAATTCTTTTTGTTATAACTTTGTCAAATTTTTACTAACTTTAATAATTTTTGGCAAGTTGATGGCTAAGACGATTCATTTGCCACCTAGCTCATTTAATTTATGTCAATGCACTACCATGTGAAACATAGATGCTCCAAATTGTTGCATAATGCTAAGTTGTTGTTGTCTCTCAAGTAAACGTTGTAACGAGTTAATTAGGCGCGAAATACACTAAAATGTAAATTATTTAACAAAATTATCAGTTTTTTTTATAACAACTCGCTTGCAAATTAAAATTTATGCCAAAGTGTGCTCCACATACAAAGACGCAACGGCTTAGATGCAACGCCAATGGCTGATAGCAGAATCAACGATCGACTAATCAAATGCATTCACTCATCGATTCGGTTAGACGTGTTTTAAGCGCATCAGCCAGCTATTTTGTTGTCTGTTGTTTTCAGCATAAAATATTTAATACCTCAAAATTATTAAACCACGTCGCACCCTTTGTCGAATTGACGATGCAAAGGTGAGCCATCTGATACAAATAATTGCCGCGTAATATAACAATTTGGAGCATCTGTGTTTCACACGGTAGTGTGTTAACATAAATTGGATGAAATGGTAAATGAGTGCACCGTATTTATTATACAAAGCGGCGTCACATTTAATTTAGAATAATCTGTCACTAAGTTAAACGGAAAAAGTTATATGTTACTTTACAGTTAGGCCCTATACGATTCCGTCTACGTTTTTCTTTCCTCTATCCGCACGCAATACTGATTTTAAAACGCATACTACAGTTGCTAAATATTTAAAACTTTGCAGAATACCCTGTTACAAGCGACATACGTAAATAGTCAATCACAAGTTAGCTCAATAAAACAACTTTACAAAATCTTCCAGTGATGATACATCGCTAGAAATAAATAGAAATCTACAGACCACTTATGATTGTTGAACTTTGCACGATTCCATTCAGAGATTAGATATCTTAAATCTTGAATCGTGTTAGCATGAATCTCATTTCGTGCTTTTGAAATAGTGGCATGTCTGAACTTAGTTTGCTTCCATATAATCGCTAGAAACGACGGATATTCGCATGACATTAACGAAATGCCAGAGATGCCATAATAATGGCTATTACGCGACATAGTAATTGTATAGTGATGATTGTAGGCTTACCGCCAATAACGAATACGCTAATAGCACTAGTGGTTTATCTTCGTCGTCCGAAAGTCATAATAACAATATTAATGATAATTATAATTTGTTGGCTCTTTCCATAATTTTTGTGTTTTGTTTAGCAAATCTAAATATGTCACTCATTGATTACTAGATCACATTAATCATAGTTTATTATTTCGGACCGATCTATCGAGCGGAAACTAAACGTCATACATCGGAACACCAAGTTGCAAACACTATTAAATAAGCCTATCTCTGCGTAGGCCTATTTTTTTATAAACTTTCAATTAGGTCAAGCCGTTTTCTTAGTTAACCAAAACAGTAATTTTAAACAATTACATGACTGAATTTGCCTCCGTATATGTTTGCTAAGAACTTTCGTTGAGTAAACCGCTTAAGGGTTAAGGTTTCCGCCTAGTTTGACGTACCAACGAAATGTTTTTCTCCGGGGAAATAAAAAAATTGATAGAAATGTAGGCACATATAGAAATTAGTATTATTGTACACGACTCTTTATTATTTTCTTTTCTTTAATTGTCTGTTATTTATTTTGTTGAATATTATCTACCAATAATAGAGAATAAAAATTTTCAAAAATTCATAGTTCATTCATTCATAGTTCATAGTTCAAAATTCATAGTTTTGCGTTTAGATAAGTTTTGCGGATGCGTTTTTAGATCAGTAATTTACAGAAGCTGCGTTTTCTTCGTCGTGTTTGCCGGTTTAAATAATTATGCGTTTACATCCCTTTACACGGTATGTGAAAGTGCTCATAGGAAGTCACCGACTTGTGTTACAATAATTTCTCCATGCGGTCGCATCTCATCAATTCAACGGGACCGACGAACCGACAGGGGTATCATAAATGTTATTATTGCAATGTTTGGCGGCAATGACGTCATATCCGCTTCCGGTCACGTGCGGGGCGGTGAAAACACACACAGTTTGTGTAGCTGTATATGATTTGATTCAGTTGTCAAGGTGCCTGGTGCTTGCTAATGTGTCTGTTTATTTTTCTCTTCTCTTTTTGTTAAGTTTGTCATATTGTCTGTATGTCTCTCTGTCTGTCTGTTTGTCTGTCTCACTGTCTGTTTCTGTCTGTCTCTGTATGTCTGGCATGTAGTGTTGCCTTGATTGGCGAATAAACATAAACATATGCAAGGCGTCGCCGACAGGCTGTGGGCATTTTGTACAAGACCGTGCTCGCGCCGTCGTGGTTTTGCAAAGTCTCACAGACTGTCGTCCTCGCTGCGTCGTCGTCATCATCGATTCTCAGTAGATGTGCCATTGTCGTCTGCATATACCTTCTGATATGCGAAATACGTACGGTGAATCTGTTCCAATTTCTCGCAAACGAATAGGTCCGCTGCTGGTCTGAAGACATTTTTATTCTGTGACGCTCTTAGCATTGTCTCGCTGCGTATTTTATTTAACCTCAAACTATGTAATGCACCCATGGTCTTTTAGCATGTAATGAGTAGTAAGTGTTCAATATGATATGATATGATGATATAACAAAAGTCGCCGTCAGCTGCGTTCTGCCAACTCAAGGACATGTGTCGTCAGAATGACCTGCAGCAGCTATGGAGACAGATGCTTTGCTGCTACAGGTCCGAGGCTGTGGAACAGTCTGCCAGCTCATCTGAGACAAACTAGCATTAGCTTTGAACAGTTCAAGCAGCTGCTAACAAAACATTTTTGTCCGGGTGTTGAGATCGCAGCGCATTGTGGCTGGCTAACTGATAAACCACACCTGCTAAGCTATCTTACTTACTTACTTACTTAGATCGTGTGGTCGGTTTGTTGTTTACACTACCCATTTATTTACTCCATTTTATTATCGTGAAGTGCAGAATTTCCAGGTGTCAGTCACTCTGCGGCTCATAGGATGATTATTACTTAGCACGTAGGGCCTACTTAAAGCAAAATGCAAGCACTGCCTGCCATAAAATAATTTTATACAGCGTCAGCGCGTTTCATACTTTCACTTTTTGACCATGGTGCATTTTGAGGTAAAAAAAGTCCATTTCGTGGCAAATATGACCACTCAAAATAATCGCATTTGCTGACAATAGTATACCGAAAAGATGGATATTAGTTTATGCGCTTTACGTTGCTACAATTTTTGTTCTGAAACATTTGCAAACAATGTTTTAACACTTTTAAACATGCTTACTTAAAAAACGCGAAACTTGTTTGCAAATATTTTGTGGTTTGCGTCTAACCACGGCATTAATGGACCAAGTACTCCTGTGACAACGGTAAGAGATAGGGTTAAGATTTTTATTAATCACTATTACGAAATGCCATATGCCCTGTCACATGAGATAAAAATCATTAACCTTAGATGACCTTGAAGGTCGTTTCGCGTTATTGTGGCTAAACGATGCGAGATAGGACCTACGTTGCTATTGAGCACTAATAGGAAGTCTCCCATTAGCCTTCAAATTTCCTTGGATGACCTTGAAAGTCTCTGACAACCAGTACGGTCGGCTATCCTAGCGACAACTAGACTTCTTGTTATGAGGTCCACTGACAAAGAAAGCGACACTGTAAACTCGGCCAATTAGTTTTGCTCTATAAGCTTACCTGTATTAGACCATACCTGATTGTCTCTTGGTATAGTATCATGCCCGTGGCTCGCACGCGCAAGTGAACGCTCCAATTAATTTCTCTCTCAGGTAATCATACATACCACATCTATATCTATATGCATATTGTCGGCTACAGGCATTACAGGGTTTCTTGAAAATGAACGCAAAGCTCGACTTCACAAATTGTCAACAGCATTATGTCGGATTCTCGCTGTCCATGTTTTCGCGTTTCTGTCCATCTGTGGTGTGTTTTTCCTATAGGTTGAATACGCTGTCTAAATATTCCGGTTTTTTTTGTTTCATTCCGTTTAATGTCCAGTACACGTGTTTTACTTAATAATTATCACATTTTTCATTACATATTCACCCAAATCCAATATCTAACTTGTTTTTATGGACATACTTTACTTATCTGTGTCATTAGAAGTTATTAAAAAGTGGTTTCTGGGAAAAGTAAAAAGGATATAAAGGTAAAGTCTACTGGCTAGAAGCGCTTTGACAATCTCGGAAGTGGCAGCTGATTGGTATGAGCTAATAAAACCGCAGCGCACTATGCGGCCATCCATTGTCGGCGTTAAAGAACAATTGGACCCGCGGTTTGCAGCTAGCAGACATACCACCGACCCAGTCAATCACACTAGGCCTTCATCCTGTAGCCGTAAGCTACTACCCATTTTCCGGCCCACGGAGGGTAGGAGGCTGAGTTGACCTAACCATCAGCTTGTGATGTTTTTTAAATTGCCACGGTGAAAGATTAAATCAATAAAAATAAGGTTTTGCATCGGTGGTTATAACAGGTAACATTTGAATGATAGAAGTTACCGAAAAACTAGCGTACTATTTGACGATTTGCGCCACCCCATCTTGGCTTGGCTTTTGTTATCGTCATGTCACACCAGGTATCAGAGTCGCGCTATTTTGTCGAACTGTTTGGCAGTTTTTTTGCATACCTGATGGTCAGTGATTTTTCTTGCGTATGATGATCCCCACACACTAAAACAGCGAACACACACAAATAACTAGCTTGAACTTTAACTTGGATGATGATTGGCTGTGGAAAGAAAGACCAAACGGACAGACAGCTAAACGGACAAAGATACAAAACAAGAAACCCAGCTGTCGCTAGGATAGCCGACCGGCGACCATGCTGGTTGTCAGTGACCTTCAAGGTCATCTAAGGTCGATAATTTTCATTTCATCTGTTTCATCTGAGAGGCCGTATGCCACTTTCTATCAGTGATTAATAGTAATTTAGGCCGTATTTCTCACCTTTTCTGAGATATGGCTAGTTTTCCGTTAAAAACGCACAGTTTTCTTACCCTTTTTTTATTCAACCCCGAATTTGAAAATGTTTCTCTTACACTAGATCGCTGAAATTTTGCATGCCTATGTTTAAGACACAGGGCTAATTACTTGTGTAAAAAGTGTTCCGTTACGACCTAACGTTTAGCCACAACACAACCGTTACGGACGACGTCGGACGGACAGACGACAACCGTACCATAAGCTCAAACGTAACTTAAGTACGGTCGGCTATTACAAACACATACACACACACACCACATGGCAGGTGACGCTCCACACCATGCTCTATGAGAGTATCATGCACCACACCCTCCATTTTTCACACACACACACACTGCACCCCTCCATCTTCCATACACACAGCATATGGCAGGTGATGCTCCACACCATGCTCTATGAGAGTATCATGCACCACACCCTCCGTTTTTCACACACACACAACATATGGCAGGTGACGCTCCACACCATGCTATATCACACACTGCACCCCTCCATCTTCCACACACACAACATATGGCAGGTGACGCTCCACACCATGCTCTATGAGAGTATCATGCACCACACCCTCCATTTTCTACACACACACACACACAGAGCACACGCGCACACCCACACATCGCGACCAGCAGGGTCGAGTATCGTGGCGTGACTTCAGGTCAACCACGCGTCATCAGTCGTCCACGACCACCCATGCTCTTTGCAATTCACATCCACGCTCCACTCGTCCGATCGTAAAACCGGCCAGCTGCCACGTCACGAGACCCGCAATTTGTCTGGCCAGCCATCTTCACGCTACGATTGTGTGACGGTTTCTGTCCGTCATTACGCGGCCTTTAATGCTCCGGTTGACGATTTATGTACATGGCGGGGGAGTTGGTAGCCGCTGCTGGAAAGGCAGGACAGTCAGTCTTGATTGATTTTCGTGGTAGATTTAACCCCGACAAGAAATACTGTTTACTTTGGTTGTTGTATATTAAAAATATTTTATGCAGCTAAATAAAAAACCAAAACTTAATTTCATTAATTGCGACATTGAGACTGATACAGCAATAAAGTCTGCACTAAAATACTTTTTCACTTTGCCCCATGTACGTAGAACGTAACACCCCAGACATGAAATAAGCGTAGGAATCGTCGCAATACCCACGCTACGTCCTCTTCTCGCCACATCCCCAGACAACTATATTCTCCCACCCATCGTGTTCTGATGGCGTCGGCAAAACAGCGTCAGTTTTTGCTTGCACGACATCACGTCGACGGGCGACTGACCGACTAATCCGGCTGAATCCTTGCTGCGAGAGATCAGACGAATCGATCTTCTATCGTATAACTGCGTTATCGATGCGTTCTGATTCATCGACGAACTGACCTTTGAAGTCTGTTTTGTCAGTACTGCAAACCGTTTATTGGAGTTATCACTGTAGAAGGAGATAATGTGACTGTGTTTGTCAGTTCGTTTTATCAGCTATATTAATCAAAAACGTTATTAACGAAGTTTGGTCAGACTTTTCCGACCAACGAAAAAATTTTATGTTTCATTATTATGTGTATGTGCATTGCTGAAAAGGCCGTCATCGAAATGATCTATACTGTGTCGGGCAAGACATTAAGCCCTACTCACTCACTCACTAAGGAGAAACTGATTGGATGTTGTTGGCAATTCGAATAATTCTTCAGTGATGCCATCACGTTCAGCAATAGACCACGTGCAGAAGCAGCTCGACAGCTGTGCTGTACAAGATCTACTGAGACCGATGTCTTTACTTTCAGCACCGAAGTACGGGAACCGTAACGTGACTGGTCGCTATATTGTAAATCAGCCACCTGGAGTGAATGTGTCTTAGGGCTGACTGGCAGATCCATAGTCGTCAATGGCATCGGCCGGGTTTTTGTGTGAACTCGGCGCTCATCGTTCTCAGTTTCAACAAGTCTTTGTCGCTGACAATTACACCAGTCTGCGACGGGCGGTGACTTTCGACCAAGATTTACATCATAGTCTTTTAGGCTACTCAAACCTTTCTTTTACTCCGAATTCCGAAGTCGCTCGGACTTAGTATCATGTCGTACTGCGATCATTTCTATTGCTGGTCTTACTTAACTTGCCAGTCACGGCTGACCGGAAATATGGACTCACTTTGTCGAAACTTTTCAGGATGACTTTCAGGGATGATCTTCGAAGTCTTGTTGTCTTAAGAACACTAGCGTAGAAAAGAATGCCTGGAAACCTTTTAAGCAAGTTTTTAAAAAGTTTTGACTTCAGGTTGTCGTTGTTGGTTTCTGTTTAGTGATACCCCGTTTACACGATCAAACTGGCTAGACGAGCTGGCTATATGTTAGCTGGAAGAGCCAGCTCGATGTTTGCTCGATGTAAACGGGGTATGACGCACAACTTTACAGTTCGCAAGTTTTATTCAGCTCAACGTAAAGGAACAACATACACGTAATTGAACTGAACTGAATGGACCAATAAGCCAGCAGTAAAGCATTACTGTTCGTTCATTAGTCACTTCAGCTCATTTCAGTTCAGTTAAATTATGTCGCTCTGAATGCGTCTTAAGCCAGCAAAGAATGTGCCACTAAAAAGCCACAAACAGTAGTTCTAAACGGTTAGCGTATTGTGTAAAAGCTATGTCAATTTTTGTAAGGCCGGAAGTTATTTCATTGAAGTAAAATGAGTTTATCTATCTGGGAGATTTGACTGTGCGACGGCCACGATTCTTACAAATTCTTTGTCGCCGATTATCGGCAGTTGGACAATTTTTAGTGTTAGGATGTTGAAGATTTGAGCCCAACAAGTGTTAGGCTGTTCCTTGAAAAAAGCCATTAAACAGAATTTACGGGTGTTTGAAATGGTCACCAATGTAAGTTCCCAACTCTCCACTTGGGTTAAAAAGACAAGTACTGATAGGCTCAATAAGCACCTATCCTTTATTCATTATGTGATGTTGTGCAAAATACAAAATGCAATGCAGAAACAATCCGGCATAGCGCCATTGTCACATTATCATTGTGGATCGCAATTAGCGCTATTTGTTTATTGGTTTTGTGAAAGCAGCGGGATTACAATTTTTTTTGTTATTATGTTCTTTGCAAACAATAAAAATAAAAACAATGTTTGCTGCTTCCTTTGCTCCAAAAGTAAAATACTTGTGTAACTGTTGTATGTCTCATATCTCTCCACTACATAAGAATTAACCGTAGAGCCATTTCTAAGCCAACGCTGGCTAAGCTGCGCGCTGGATTCGGTGCAAAATTTAATGAATATGACCTGTAGTCATAAAGTGCGTCTCAGCTGAGCTATAGCCGGTCAGGCAAAGCAGACATTTCCTGGTCAATGTCATGCATGATGCACCCACGAGCAGCCGCCGGTGCGAAACTGTTCCTCATGCGCCGTCGCGTTAAGCCGTGTTCACAAGTGCAATGAGATTAGGCTGACGACGTTGGCTCTGCAAGTGCGTTTACATGTTCACTCGGTGTGAGAATATTACGACTTTGCGGCAGAGTTAACGCGAAACTCGTAGCCTACAGAACAATCTTAGAAAATATGTTATCGTATCTTTATTATCTCCGCCAAAGTGAACGTAATCGATTTGTCTGTGTATCTGACGTCATTAAATTACCAGCAAACTGTCGTAGTAATAGTAGTAACAGTAGCAGCAGTAGGCCCCTAGTAGTAAAAATGTTTGAATTAATTCACTTCACGGGCGCCTTTTAGTTTGCTTATTTATTATGCGTATCTCATGCATTAATAATTTAGTACATGTAGTACAGCGCAAACTAATAAACATAACAAGAAAGCCCAGCTGTCGCTAGAAAAGACGCGCTACAGCTAATTATTCGTATTATTTTTTTCCTAGGACCTATCATTTAGGCACAATACATTCGTTACAGACGGACAGATGACAGACAGACAGACGACAACCATGCCAAAAACGCCTACAGCATAACTGTAGCGCGTCAAAAAGTCTGAAACTAAAGTAAAATAATTGGCGTGCATAAAATTTTAATTGAAACATAAAACATAATTATTATGAAAAAAGTTACGCAGGGCTACTTCCGAGTAACGAAACATAATATTGCAGCAATTAAATCTGTTGTGACATGGCGCAAATGCGCATCGACAAACTGCTTATAATAGAAACCCCGCAATACATTGAAAGTGATCGTTTCTTACACAAACCCGAGTCTTATACCCCGTTTACACGATCAAGCAAACATCGAGCAATCATCGAGCAAACATTTAGCAAATGTATTTAAAATACACGTGCACGACATGTGCTCTAATTGCTCAATGTTTGCTCGATGTCTGCTCGATGCTTGCTTGATGTTTGCTTGATTTTGCTTGATCGTGTAAACGGGGTATTGTTCGACGAAATGTGTGGGTCGATATTTCAACGACGTCTGACCCAATAATGTCCAGCCGCGGGTTGCCAACTTCCACAAGCACGAGCGAACCTCATTATTCTAATACTGTTACCTAAGGCAGTGATGATTGCAATGGGAAGGATAGGCGTAATCGGACTAGTCGATAATATTATTTCGCCGGGGTCGTATTGATTTTTTCCACGCTTCTGGTATAAGAACACATAATGCGCCTGTGATTTGTTCGCAACACATGGTGCTACATTATTGTGTTATGATCGATAGAGAACTAGTAAGCTAGCAGGCTATACACCAGTTCCATTTTCTCAAGGGTATTTTCTAACTTATGAAAATTTTACAGTTTTAAGTAGTGGTGTACCGTCGCAGCATTATGCAATGGGTCGGGCAGACATTTTTTAAAGTCTGTAAAAAGTGCAAACAAGAAACGCATTTTAGTCAATTTTGACGGACAAATGACACATTTTTCTGTATAAAAAAATTTTTACTAATTTTTTTAAAAAACGGTAACAACAAAAACATTAGATAACATGCATTATTATACTACGTTAGCTAAATTTTGTTACAATGACCGAGATTTATGTTTTTCTACTTTCGCACCAGATCAGTTCTTAAAGAGTAAATTGAATATGCACAACAGCTTGTTACGTTTTCAATAAAAATAAAGAAAAAATACCTTTAGCGGTTTTTCAGATTTTCCAAACTTTTTCTCTGTTCACACTTTTCTTTGTACATTTTTGGTGTTTTGTAGTTTTATGCGACAACGGCTTAAGCGAACTTCATGATGCAGGGTCGACTTCGCCAGACGCGAACGATGATAATATTTGTAACACACTTATACACAAATTTAACCGAACGAAAATTGTACTTTTTATAGCCAATAGTCTTTGTACACGTTAGCGAGGAATTGCAGGAAAAGACAAACACGGAGATATAGCTACAGACAGACAGATAGACAGAGAGACGAATATTGATTTTCTATCTTGTAATCTGGTTTGCTTCTGTGCGGACGTGTCAGGCTAGAGGGTCGAGTAATTCTGTATTGATGACCGCTGCGTGACTCTCTGACCGTGTAAATATAGATCAGCAAATCTCGTTCCCTTACGATAAGACGTTATGGCGACCGGTTCTGATTTTTTTTTCATTGTAACTGATACGTTAAAATGCAGAACCGAGGATCAATAAAGCAAAGGCTTGAAGAAAATGCAGGACCTTTAGTTACGTTTTATATTCTGCGGTGATTTGGTAGTATTTGTTTGTTAAACGTGTCTTTAACGATGCTTTGTTCTGTGCCCATTGTATCGTTTTGCTGGCGTTTAGCATTACCCTGTTATTTTCCCAGGTCTCTTTATGTTTTCGCTTCGTAGTTTTACTGAATCCTGATTGTGCATTATTCAGTCGTCTGTTTTACATTTAACGAGTTTTGATTTAATGCTTAAAAGTTTTTTTTAAAATTTTAATTGCAAATTGACTTTACTGCGACAATAAATACGAGTAAAACAGTTGCTTATGCGTTCATTACTTGTGATAGTCGTCTGAAAAAAAAAACAATTTTTCGTTTTCTTTCAAAGATTACGTTGCTGTATGAAAGCTCGATGATGATTACCACTTACACGAAGACTGCCAAGTAATCGATGTTTAGAGCATTGTACTCGGTGCAGTGTGCATAAATTTCTTTTGATTAGCCGTTAAGCAGCTTGTGCGATAGATAAGGTAAGCTTATACGCTATTACGAATTTGACGATAGACAAGCGACTAGCGAACCTCGGGGTTGGTGATGACTTTCCGGAGTAGATTTAAACGTGATGGTTGAAGGGGTTAGTCAAAAAACCTAAACCTGCAGTTCCACACGGGATAATCTCATAAGATTGTCGCTGTCACAAGGTAAACTAGAAAGCAGTCAGAGCCCGCACACCTCCGCCAAGGTCATGCTGTTCGCCAGGTGGCAGCACCATATTCGGTTTAGCAGCGGTTTCCCTTATGCCCCATTGAAAGCAATGTTAACGAAAATTTCAAAGTGATCCAGAATCCAGGATTCCTTCCGGATCACCCCCAAAATTAAACCACTTGTAGTTTTTGCCATTTCCGACATTGCCAGAAAATCTCAGAAAGATCTGTCCACAATTTTTGAGTTATCTTGCCGAGCCACAGATAAACAGACAAACAAAGTCTGGCAAAAACATTACCTCCTTGGTGGAGGTAATTATAATTATCCTCCGTCACTGTCGACCATGTGTGCACTTTTGCTTTCATGTTTGTAAACCTGTGCTTTTGTGCACGCGTAGTTATACGAATCTAAGAAAGTGCAGCAAGAAAACCTTTTTAAACCACACTTTTAACTTAGCAGGTTTTTGCTGTGCAGTTTAAAACGGCCGGAATAACTTAAGTTTATTTTTGTTGACCGTAGTGACGGTCTGTGGTTTTCCGTAACGTATGTATTGTGGCTAAACGGTGTGCTTTACGAGTAACCTATCTAAAGACACAAATAGAGTTGCCCGATTGCTATCCTGTGGTACCTTAACCATGTCGCTATCTGCAGCGGTTTGGCCGCAGTTTGGCCGCAGTTTGCAACAAAATTAAGCCCAACTTATTTACTGTAACCGGAAATGTAGCTAGGGTCAGGCAGTGCATTACGGTCGGCCTTCCCTAGCGACAGCTGGACTCTCGTTAGTGACTGTTGCCTGAACTGGATGTTTAAACACGAAACAGCAGACGTCCTGGAACTACGATGTCATTCTTCCGTCAGCAAGACTACACTTCATCCTAGGCGCAGCACGTGTGTTGTCAGTCGCAGAACTAAGCCCAAGTCGACAACACTTAAGACATGTTGACACCGAGGGTAAATCACCGAATTAGTGCACATGCGTGCGGCCTCAACATAAGTTATCCCTCAGTGGCTTGTAATGACTTGTTTAGACTGGGACTCGTAATTACATCTTCTTTATTTGCCAATAAACGACGTCAGATAAACAGCCAAAATCTGATACCGCTGCACTGAATGAAATGAAACTAGTTTTTTTGTGGACAGTAGGTCGATTGCAAATCTAGCCTTTACCATTCTGTTCTTAACTTTACTTACAGTTTCAAATAGTTTTTTTCAATGTTTACATTCACGCTTGTGTTGCTTTTTACACGCGAAAGCAGCTTAACTGCTTCACCGCGTCTTAGCCATCGCAATTCTGTCCGTCCGACCGTTCGTCTGTCCGTCCGTTTGTCTGTCTGTCCGTCACACGGGTGGATCAGTCCAAAACGGCGCAAGCTAGAATCACTAAATCTTCACCCTCGGCTGCGCGGAAGACTCTAGTTTCAGGAACCATAAAGCTTTTCCATAAATTCAAAGGGAGTCATCCCGAATGAGTGCGCTGAATAAGAGGGGATGGAAAAAATTTGCAATTTTTAGCCAATAAGTCGCTGTATCTCAATAGAGGTGCGAGATAGGGCTTAAATTACTATTAATTACTAATAGGAAGTCGTACACTGGCTCTCAATTGTTACTGAATTCATTGACCTTGGATGACCTTGAACGCCAAAATAAGGGCTTTTAATGGATTTTTTTGGCGATTTCGGGCTGCGAGATACATTTCAAGAGCGAATTGCGCTGAAATCATTTGAAACAGACATAGATAAGCTGCGTACGAAATTTTTACCATTGAACGTAGATTTTGATGGTCCAAGTTTTGATTTTCTAGGTTCAATTAAACCTGCGTACTTACTTAGGACTTAGATCCTCCGGTCCTGGACAGGACAATGGACGCAAGAGTTCGCCATTTGCTTCTGTTTGTAGCCACAGCCCGGACTCTGTTCCAATCGACTCCTCGGTCTACCAGGTCTTCTTTAAATGTAGACCGCCAAGTCTTCGTTGGACGACCTCGTCGTCTGCCACTACCACGAGGGGTCCATGACATGGCCGGTCGTCCAGGTGGCATCCTGATGATATGGCCTGCCATCCGAAGTCGTCTCTCTGCTACAATGTCCTGTAATCTTCGTTGCCCAGTCTGGCTTACCACCTCCATGTTAGTCACGTGGTCCTTCCATGTAATGCCGAGAATCTTCCGTAAGTTGCGCTGGCGAAAAACGTCCAGCTGCTGACATATTCTACCTGTACTCTTCCAAGTCTCGCTGGCGTATATGGCTGTAGAAACAATGAGGGAGGTGTAGACGTCCAGTTTAATTTTGAGGCTAAGCGTGCTGGATCGGCACACGTTGTCAAGTCGTCGGAAGACTGCTGCTGCTTTTGCCAGTGGAGTGTTGATATCTGCTTCAACATCTCCATCGCTAGATATTACACTTCCCAGGTAGGTGAATCTCTCTACATACTCTATGGTTTCTTGTACGACGGCTATTGGCTGTGGTGATGAGTGCTGGGTGAGTCCCATGGCCTTCGTTTTTTCCCGGCTTATATTCAGTCCAACTTGTGCACTTTGTTCCTCGAGCTTGGTAGTCATTTCATGGCATACGTTCTCTTCCTCCGCCACTATCGCTATGTCATCAGCGAAGTCCAAATTCGTTAAGCGGTTCCGCGCACGAGGGCATCAAATAGCGGTACCCCCGTAAAAGTCGTTATTTTACCGTTGTTGACCAGTTTTTCGTAAAAACGGTTGCAGATAGGCATGGAAATGCTGCCTATTACAACAAGCCCTAGTGACGAGCTTTTCAGTCGTATTAACATCGATGACTTTAGAAGACCTCAAACTTTTAAAATAAGGGGTTTTAATCAACTTTTGCGATCTTAGGCTGCAGCGCACACTCTAAGAATGAACTGCGTCGAAATGGCTGGAGATAGACTGACAGTTTGCGAACAGGAACGGCTATAGGTTTTCGCGCGTCTCGTGAGCATTAGCTCAAATTTTTTGTTTGTGGTTGTTAGTGTCATTTTTAATGGAATTTTTTTAGCTTTAACGACAGCGTGTAACTTGGTGCAGTTTAGAGATGGCATTGCCCCATAGCATCTTGCTGGAGGCATCGAAACTAGTTTCCCACATGTCACAGAATATACGGATATTGGTGGATCAGCATCAGCAACTCCGGTCAAGATTCCAAGCTGACGTTTTTACGCTGATAGCATCTCAAAATGTCCTTGTCGGATTTTTTCTTCTTTCATCTTTGGTAAATTTGACAAACGACTGTAACTCTAGCAGTCATAAAGACGAATTTTTTGTGACGTCGAATTACGAGTAAAGCAAACATATAAATTTTATACCCAGTCGACGTATTTTGTCATTTATTTTTGCACAGTTAAATAATGCTGATGTTTTGTCTGTAGTATATGTTTGTATTATAAAAGTCAAAAATTAGCTGATTTGAACGTATTATTTCAGCGACGCTTTTGATGTCTTAAGAAATGTTAATGAGTAATTTTTAGTGATTTAGAGGGCGGAATACACCCACGCCAATATAAGAGGCCCACTGCAAACATAACAGGAAATGGCAACCAAAGCAGAGAGCAATCAGAGACAGTAATGGAAAGCTGCTCGTGAATACAACTGACATAATACAACGATAGACAACGTACTGCAG
>Ga0209671_1000700_pt1 | contig 24117 bp, 16 predicted proteins | sample WorMetHERISLAND2_2_FD_187401 | JGI IMG/M metagenome (GOLD analysis project Ga0209671, IMG submission 187401) | Marine gutless worms symbiont microbial communities from Max Planck institute for Marine Microbiology, Germany - Olavius geniculatus... | ecosystem: Host-associated > Annelida >... | reverse complement strand
GTAACTTCTGACTATGATGTTGCTAATCAACAGTTCGTTCAACTTCAAACGTTGGCGTTATAACATTTAATGATTTCGTAACTGACGTTGTTGGTTCGTTGGAGTACTGCAGTGCAGTTGCCTCTATTGATGGTGCCACAGGAAAACCTCAGCTGGTACTCTAACGATTATTTTTGTCAAAATCTATTGCTATTGAACCAGAACTGTTGGAGTTATTGCAAAAGGTAGCAGGGGTCCGGTTTTTTTTGAGACACAGTGTAGTATTTTGGTCCAAAGTGAAAGCAGCTATATACAAACTTTTACATTAGTTAAGCCTATTATTATACACTTAGGCCTAACTGCTGTTTTACGGTGTACATTTTGGGCAGTCTGGCCAAATCAGTAACCATTGGGCAAGTAGGCCTAATACGAGAAATAACATCAAATGAAGAAGGCTTTAGACTATGTTAGTGATTAACAACTAAAGTCATACACTATATGCATAGCCCCGTCTAAGGTTACCCAAATGATTTGCAGTTTTATAGGACTGATATCATCACATCGTCCTTACACACAGTTGCAAACTGGTAAGTTTTTTACATATATATTTGCTGTTTTATTGCCAAAAGTCAGGGAATGAGCCTGACGCATGTCAAAAGCGCTATAGCAGGATCCGTATCTTTACCTTTTACTTTTCTAAGGCAGAGCAGTATACTCCTGGTTGGGTACAGAACGTTGGATGTGTCTACTGCTGCTGCTGCTACTACTACGCTGTTGCTAGTTATAGCTGGAAATCAGGGTTGGCTGTGGTAGACTTAGACTAACGTCATCTAATTGCCAAACCCTTAACCCGCACCTCCATCAGATGCAAGGATCTTGGTGATATTTGTTGTACAAGCCGAGGTATAGCCCATTTTGTCTTAAATTTTGTTGCCATGGCAATGGGGGTCAGTCGGGGGAAATGCAATTGGTGGGATTCAATGGCCCATCCCCGAAAACCCCCCTATAGGCGCAAAAATCTTGCAAAAATCTCTTATGCAAGCCGAGTTATAGCCAATTTTGTCCCAAATTTCTTTGCCATGGCAACAGGGATCAATCGGGGGTAAATATTTATGTCACCGTTAATTAGGCCGTCCAGAAAACCATATCCTAGAACCAAAAATTACGACTCTATCTTGCACACAACTGAAGTTATGACAGTTTAAAGAATTTTTCAATTTTCACCATAGGCGCCATTGTAATTTTTGTTTGAATTTCTCGAATAAATAAGTGAAATTTTTTTTTTATTTTATAACAATAAAAAGGCATTTCCTTGCGCAGAACCGCATCATTTGACGTATTAAGCGTAAAAATCGGTCTAACAGACTCGCCTGTAGGCGAGTTCACGAACCATAGAAAGTGTAGTAAATTTTGAACACGAGAGATGTATATTTCACCTATATGGGGAGCAAAAACCTCTGGGCGTATTGAGCCCTATTTTTTTGATGGTATACATCCACGACGTAATCACGCCATTCAAATTTCGTGAAGATCGGCTTAAGGGTTTTGGGTTGGCTGAGGGTCAAAGTTTGCATTTGACCATAGACTTTGAAGGTCGTCCTTACAACACTCACACTACCGTGTGAGGTGTGATAGTACATGGAGTATCAATCAAAAACCGATCGATCAACAACCGATCGTTAGTCAATCAACAATCAATCACATCAATCAGAGTCATCTCAGCAGCAGAACTACGTAAAAAAGTAAGAGTAAGTTAAAAGTAAAATAAGTTTACATGACGACATCCATGTATGTCTCAAAACATTCGCATAAGGTCAAATATCAGGTCAATAAAAAAAATTAAACAAAAACAGGAATATGGCTAATAAATGCAATGAAATAAATAGTAGCCATATAACACACAACCTTCAATAAATGCAGGTGACATGGCTTCACTAAAGTTTGCTGTGGCTTTCATACACAGCGACACTCGGCCTCTGTCAGGATCACTCATATTCACTGTACCGCGCATTGAGAAGTACCTGTAGCCACTCTGGAGAAACCACAGTTTCCTTTCAAATAACTCAGCAACACCAATGACTATTAGGCTACGTTCACACAGACACAAGAGTGCAAGACAAGTCTGGGTTTCAGTTACCTGGTAAGTAAGCCACACGTCACTAATACCAAACACTCGCATCGTACCAATGCCATCTTAAGACTCATTACTTTCAGTCTGCCTATCTTGCTCACTAGGCTATGTGCATGCCCTGATTCTCCCGTGCAATTATGGCATTATATAAGTTGTTACTTACTTACTTACTTCCACAACAATAATGACAAATTGTTTGTTGCAGCAACATCTAGCAGCAAACAGAAATGGTTCCAAGAAAGTCACCAACGATCGCCAAAATGACAGCAAGCTATTAAACACAGCTTGTAATTTGATGAGTCTATATAGCATATTAATTACAGTTTCAACCTACAAGTTTAATCAAATAAACGCACCTTGTCACATGTTACTTACCGTTGTGTCACTCTCGTCAAGTTTCTCACATAATTCTTTGTTCCCCGTAGCTTCTGTGACAGTTTCACCCAGTAACCGAGCAAGCAGGTAAACACTGTAAGAATCGATTGAGGGACCGTGTCCAGCGACACCAACGTAGTGTGACATGAACATTTTCTCTACAAATCACAACACGAAAAAAGCAGAAAATTTATTTGCGCAACAGCAAACACACAACATACTAACAAACCATTCACAGAATCTTCCTTATTTGTATCAAATACATCTATTCCATTTTTCTTTCACCTTCTTCACATACTTCTTACATCCTTTTCAGCCAATCAGCCGATACTGCATAATTTTTTTTGTTTTCCTTCGATCTACTGCCAGAGAGCAGGTTCATAACAATCTATTTTCCGAGCTGCTTTTATCTTCTGCAATTTGAAAAAAACTAAATTTGCAAAAATATGAATGACATATCCTGAATAAGCAGCAGTGGACTGAGCGACAAAAAGTGTCAAAAGCAGTTGCAGACTTACTGTTTTCTATAAGCATCTTCATCATATTACTGTCTTTATAGCTAGAGTTGAGCAGTTCACAGTCTGGATCCACCAGGAAACAGTACAACAGATTAGCAACCTATGCAAACCAAACACAATTCTCACAACACTGCTCGATGTACACCATGTCCGAAAAAACATCACAGACATTTTCGATTGTAACGTAAAAAAATTATCAAATTTTAATAATTTTTGACAGCAATATTTCTGACACAACCGGCAATCAGATGACTGTCCAATTTTCCACTGCACCCATTGTCTGCTTCTGCACTACCTAGGAAACAAAACCAACAAAATATTGCATTTTTATCCTATTTCGCCTGTTAGGGTTTTCCCACACAGTGCAAATGGTCATTTGATGGCCAATAGCATCAAAAACGTTTGCACCAAAAATTATTAAAATGTGTCAATCCTTCTTTAAGTGACAATCGATTGAAAATGTTTTTTGACGTATTTCGTTGGTTCTGTTTTCCCCACGTAGTGCAGAAGCAGATATTGGATGAGGTGAAATATGGAACAGTCATTTGATGGCCAGTTGTGCCAAGAATAAACATACTAAAAATTATTAAAATTAAATATCCGTTCTTCGAGTGACAAGCAATAATGTTCGGGATGTTTTTTTCTGGACACGGTGAAAATTGATAGAAAAATGTATCAACAACAACTCCATCTAACAGAATGGACTATGCATCACTGGCATAAATCACTGAAGGTAAACGTAACTTTACAAATATGGTGCTCGATACAGCACTGCTTATATAAACCAGACTTGCGACCAGAAGTGCTTTACAATCTTGAAAGCGGCAGCTGATTGGCATGAGCTAATGATACCACAGTGTACTATGTGGGTCTCCTTACCCAGCAAACAACTAGGCAAAAAAAACAATGTTATTTTACTTGAGTTCATAATTAACAGACAGTACGAGTTACATCTTACATAAGTCAATTATTCAACTTATCATAATTATAAATTCAGATCTGCATTCTAAACATTTTGTATTTAATACAGTTTAAAAGCTCTCAGCCTGCATCAAATTTGCTAACAAGACTGACTAACTTCATCATTACAGTTTAAAAACTACACCTCATCATGAAACATTTGCTCTTACCATTTTTTTAAAATTTTAGATTGATGTTTATTCATTTCTACAGTACCACAAATTCAACGTACGTGGTAGCTTGTATTATGCTTTTTTTGTAATTTGCCTTTTGTTTCAACAAACGACTGAGACTTGGTTAGTTTACCATGACGTTGCTGGCAGAACAGTTTTGACTGGCAGAGCTGTTGGTCGCCTGCCAGTAAACAGATTGAGCAATGGTCGTAGCCAGCTGCTGAATATGCACGGCAAGATCACCGACATAATTGTACTTCTCCGTCTCATTCAGTGACGACGGATAGTTCAGTCCAGCCAACTTTGCCACGTCAAACATACTGTGGTAATACCTAAATATGCAAATACCGAACGAATAATAACAACCAGAAATATGCCAACCCAGTAGCAGAATATTGTCGGCTGTCCAGTCCACCTACAGCTGCATCAGCCATCAGTACTGTGACAGAATAAGGGTTGAAAAAATTGCAGTTTTCTTCCAAAAAGCTCAACCGGGTAGATTTTATTGGTTTTTGTGCCAAATCCATGTTTCTAAAAGTGAGAATTAATGTGTTTTGTGGTACTTATGGGTTTCAAAATATTACAATAAGCACTGCTTGATACTGTCTACGTTGGTAAAATATCCAAAAATCTGCAAATTCATATGTGTAATAATGTTAGAAATATACTCATAAATGTCAGCGGAGCAAGAAACAAAAATCTTATAAAGTTTGGAGCGGGTTTTTTAAGGGTTATCCAAAAACCCACTGGTTTTTTGGTATGTGCACAGGAGTCTAAACTTTGGACAGAATGTGGCTTCACATCTCTTTGCAGTGTTACATAATTTGGGTTTCATGCCACCTATGCATGACACCTAGTGCATGTGGGTGTTGCACACTGTTTACTGAAAGACGAAGTCTATCATTTCACTATGCAAGTCAATGTTTATAAAAAATAGAGTTGCGGAAATTAACGATTAAATAATCAATTAACTGTTAAAAAATTAATTAAATTAAATTTTCAACTGATTAAAATTTAATTAAATCTTTGGACTAAAACATCACTAATGTCAGTAATCTGTGCATATATAGTCGACTGTAAACTACAGTAGATAGCAATTATTTCACACAGAACATCTAATCAAGATTTGCACTTGGATAGTGTTAGTTTTACATCTGCATCTTGTTAGTTTTGTCATCATCATCACTTTTGCTTTAGTTCGTGAAAGGTAACAGCAATCAGTAGTTGAATTGTGCTGTTTTAGTCTTCTAATTAACTACAAAAATTAACAAAAATAAATCGATTAATTTTGATTAATATTTAAAGATTAATCGGTTTTTAACTTTTTAATCGGTCGCAGCTTTAATAAAAAGCAACACACATATCAAATAATACACATCACAACATACACAGCATGTATGACTTTATATAACTTGCACATAGCACTAAGTCGACAAAAACAAAAGTCAGTAAACATATTATAATGTAGCAATACATCGAAGATTACCGATTGACAAATTCTTTCTCATGATTTGCAATCACCAGCCCGGAGATGTTGGATCGTTCTTTGATGAAGGTCTGGAGTGAGGCGGGAGGCAGTGGCTGGTGTGGTGCATCTGACATGCTGAGCTGATGACTTGTGCCTGTCGCTTTCAGCACGCTTTTCAATGCCGATACCTGGCACCCGCAGCAAGCTCACACCAATAGCAATGATTATGGTGCTGTCATCATGGCACAGCCACTGCAAAAGTTCAACTGGTTTTTAGCCAATCAGCTTGAGCCACAGATCTGCCTATTTTGCACAGTACTACACGCAGCAGCTAGTTTTGCCACACAGCATGAGAAACTGTCAATCTTTCTAACATACTCTGTACTCCCTCAACGGTTTTTTTTCACACAGTCAACTAGTCGTTAAACCAAATTATACAGCAGTTCAAAACACTGCAAATGCTACATCACTCAACAACACTTTTATCAACTGATAAGTAAACAGACAACACATCATAAACATACTGATCATTCAACTTAATTTGTCAATTTACATCCGCATTCTACAGCATCAGTACTTACTACAGTTCAATGTACGGAAAAACTCTTAAGCTGTGTCAGAGTTGTAAGAATGGATTTATCAATAAAACAAATTTGTTTTATCATTCATAGTTTATATTTTATTCCCATTTTAACTACACGGAATACAATTACAATGCACCACTACATAGTTCAGACCGACAGAGTGCTAGCTGTCTGTCAGTATAAAATACACAACAGAATAAAACTAAATCACCTCCTCTGATTCACTGAGTCCGGAATGCAGCCACAACGTTGTGTCGTTGTTCTCTGTGGAATGCAAACCAACCTGACCAATCTCAATAAACATCTCAATATCCTCAACAGTAAAGTTCATCTTTCCTTTCCTCATGTCATAAGCCATCCGACTGGAACCGATGTAGTCGAATGCCTCCTGACAGCAAACATATCCACCATACCATCTGCATCATCATCATCATCATCATCAGCAGCAGCAGCAGCAGCAGCAACAGCGAAATTATTATCCAAAAATAGTGCCCGCAAAACTGACAGTCAACTAATCATGTAAAGTCACATCGTAATTTTTTGCCAGGTTCAAAGTCATACGACGCAAAACTAGCAAAAATTTCTAAATCCAGTCCAACCAAATGTAGATAATGTGCCCTAGTTTAAGAATGAGTCATTCTAAATGGGGAGAAAATAGACTTTAAAGAAAGTTTTTAACTCAAAAGGTCTTGTGACAATGACCTAGACACAGATTATATGGCATACTCATCAGCACTCGTCAACCTTTACCTAGAAACCAAATTTCACTCGTATCAGACAAACTTATTATGAACGTATGGATGGACTTACAGATGGATGTTGAGCTTTAGCAAGTCTACTCGGGGAAGTTGACATAAATACAGTCTCAGAAATGCAATGACAGCAAATTCACACAGTCACTAACGTTTTACTGACAACAACAAAATGGTAGAAATGCAAAACACTGGCACTCACTCCGTGAAAAATGACAAACATGACGTGTTTGTTGGTCGCACTGAGCAGTTCACTGCGCACTCGGCCAAAAGCTTCAGCGACAGCGAACAGCGTGATGTAGCTCAGTGTCGCACTGCCTACGCCGGGGTACTGGCCGTCAAACATTGAGAACGAATCATGCTGCAGCATACATAGTACAACATGTCATGGCCATAACAGTGCAGTATGTTAACATACCATAGTGACACAAATGAGAAATCTGCAACGAGCAATAGGTACCAGCAAGAACCCTCATAATTCAGCACATTTTCAATTAATCGATTCACTTAGTACAACCAAACTGTACAAAAATAGTGCTAAAATCTTACAAAATTAATGTTTCTTCAACAGGGCACAATACTAGCTTCAAACAGAATACCAGTACGACATATACGTCATATATTTCTACACAGTAAATAAAGTTTGCGATGTTGCAAGGTTTCAAGATATTCAAAACAAATCTGCTTATTTTGGGACAGGGCCTGCACTGACTTTGAATATAACACTGATAAGCCTACAATTTCTTGTGTATCAAAACTCAAGAATAAAACAGTGCACCCAGGAAATATCACGGATATGCTGACAGCACAGATCTGCTCAGCTACAAAGCAAATAAATGAAAATTTAATGGTTAAAAATATACTGCAAATAAATTTTCACATACGGCTGTAGGCAGACAATCCTAAGTTAAGTTCTGAGTTCTCGGAATCTAGTTTCGCAGACTGTACAAACCCGTGTAGCAACGACAATGACAGGGCTTGTATTGTTACGTAGTATCGGACGAACTGTTGAGAATAAGTTGTCATTGCCGAGCGGATCACAATAACGTTCTGCAACATTCATCCACATAAACATTGGAATCTTCTTCCATTTCTGGACACTTATTCTGGCACTCTAGCACTTTACCGAGCATGTGGGCTCACATGTTAGGTGAGCAAGTAAATTTATATAATGCACAATGACAGCAAAAAGCTCACTAAATCGGAGGTGCAAAAAGGTGGGCTGGGTGCTAAAAAACCTAAAAGATAGGTTACTGAAAACGTTTCAAGTAGGTGTCAAAAACAGCACATAAAAGCACGCTTGCAGCCTTGCAGATGTTCAGATAAAGAATATTCCAAATGTTGGGAGCAAGCAGTGACTGCTGCAAAACTACAAGAACTGAAATAAAGGGAGAAATAGGTCAATTGGAAGAGCCAAGGGAAATTCAATTGCATCAGCTGTTGTAATGTGCATCATGTTGTTATGATAGTAGGGTTGTAATCCGAAATTCGATTATTCGGCAGTTGTTCGATTTGTTCGAATTATCTTTTGAGATGTCTGATGTTTGAATTTATTTGTTAATTGATGCACCGCTACATATTAAAAGTGCAATAAACGTCTGTTTACCACCAACAATGTCTTGCTTGTTTATTTCGCTTCACAAGCATCGGACTAATTAACGTCGCATGCTGGCACACCGCCGTTTCCAATGCGCTGTACGGTAGCCAGCCCACATCACCTCGGGGCACACCCGCATGCAGAGACTGCCTACACAGCGTGCTTGCTCTATTGTGCAGAGCTGCAGCAGTAATGACTGGTGACCGTCCAACCAGCCAGTCGAATAAACGCATTAGGCACACACACTGATTGCTGACCTTTGATACTCTCCCAGTCACAGTGTAACACCATTGCTAAAACTGCTTCACAGGAACCGACCGTCAAAGCTCAAACATAGACCACCCTTTAATATGCAACGCTAAGCCAAGGCCAACGTAAGGTTTTGTATCATTTATGCGACAATTGTAGGCCAATATGTAGACATGCTGTGTACTCTAGCTGATTCTCTGTGGCATTAGGAAAAATTTGAACAAAGAAAACAAAGTAGGTCAGTAACTAAAGGTTTCTTTTTATTACAAACTGATAAAATGCTTGTATAGGTTGAAACAACTGTGCATTATTAGTGAGTTGCTGCATTGATAAATGTAGCAAGTCATTATGCATAGATAGGCTTTTTCGTTTTTTGTTACTTACTTTATGTTTACAATCTGCAGTCATTTTTTGTTTACTTTTGTAAGACATGGAATGGAACAATTATTTAGTTATGCTGCACGTGCATGTGTTTTTGAAAAAATAACACAGCACAGAATATCAGAAAATGTTTATTGGGCCATAACAATAACTTTGATTACAAAGATACATAGTTTGACACAAAAATGCATCCATCGAACGGGTAGGCCTACTACTTGTTAGCTAGTGGTACTCAAATCCAAATATCGAATTACATTTGAATTCAAAAGACCGAATTGTGGATATGGAAAAAATTCGAACATTACAACCTTATATGATAGGATGCTGTTGGCTGGCTGACACTGTTTCTAAAATGCTCAATAAGCAGCACTGACACTCATGAGACACAGAAAGAGCTGAGAACATTTAGTACCTCTGTTGCTATGTACGTGCTATGTACAACTGAACCACAAAGATATAAAAGACGAATAAGGAAAGGCTTTTTCGGAGGTCGCAGAGCTCACAGTGACCTAGCAATACAGAAATAAATGAGCAGATTCTGAACAATGCATCAATAGCATACGGAAGGCCATTTATCATTCTTGGTTTATAACTTTGTCAGCCGTACAGTAATTCACATGTAAGCAAGTGTAGCATACGTGGACTCAGGTTCATGACCATGTTACTACGGCGTATGCAGGTGGGTGTGTCCTTGGCACCCTCCATGACGGCTTTGATCAGCATGCCACAGCGCTGTGAGCCACGCAGTATGCCATCAGCATCAGGCTTGTTGTGCTTCTCATAACACTGTGTACAGCAAACCAATGACAAAAGTTAAAGGATATGTTCTGCATACAGCTTATCATGGAAACCTATCACAGATCTAATAAGAGCAATCAAATTAGACTGCCAGCATAAAAAAACACTTCTTTCACCAGTGTCATGATGTCATCTGAAACAACACATAACGTAATCTGTACTGTCTGGCAGCAAATTTTTAGATACAAGACTGATTTTCAGGCAAAAATAACTTTCAACTAGAAAGCAAAGATAGCTCGCAGGTACCTCCGCCAAGTGCTTGACAGATTGTAATGTAGATTTCACTTACGCATTTCAAACTATAGTCGCATTTTCCACAGTGACCTAGTTCTACGTGACCTAAAAACCGTGATTGCCAGCGGTTCCCGTATGCCACCTTTAACGCCATGGTAGTGAAAATTTAAAAGTGATCCAGAATCCAGGATTCCTGCTGACTGCCCCCAAAATTGAATCACCTGTAGTTTATGCCATGCCAAACACACCCTCCAAATTTCAGAAAAATCCGTAGATAACTTTTTGAGTTATGTTGCTAACAAACAAACAAACAGACAAACAAAAACCGGCAAAAACATAGCCTCCTTGGCGGAGGTAATAAGACTATGTTGTAATCACGCCATGAAAAAGTGTATCATTTATTAATGTTTAGCTAGAAAAAAACTATAACGCAATAACATACCTCATGAATCAGAAAATCTGTGACTGTTGCATTATTCATCAATACTACGACTGGAAATGGATAGTTTTCAAACATCAAACCATTTCCATAAGGGTTCCACATGTGATTCCTGCAGCCATCACTACTGCAATATGCACCTGTATAAGTAACATATTTACAAAGTTTCAATCAACATGCTTGCACGAAAACAAGGCAGCAATCATTATGTCCAGGGCCCGTAACAAACAAAAACATGAAGTGGGGCCTGGTTCAGTTCAATGAAAATAACCATTTTGCAATTTAAAAGTAATACCTTATGTAACTTCAGAAATTCTCCAAAGCAAGCAGAGAAAATACTGTGGCAATAAATAATGGATTAACAGAACAAATGCTATTTTAATAGTCAGTGAGACTACAGTTGTAAGACCTGTAGCATTTTCTACTTTTACTACTACATTAGTATGTCACTGCAGGGATAATTTAAACAATATACCAAGCACACCAAGACTCGGTATAATAAAATTCATGACTTCCTCAGCCCATAGCCAGACACCAGCTTACATCGTCAGACCATGAATGTGTCTAGTGTATTATACAGCACTAGAAAACAGAACTTCATTGCAGTAAAACCTGATAGAAATTAAAAGAATAAATTCGTACCATACAGATCATCTGGAGAGCTGTAATCTGGAGAATAGTGATCAGGAAGATATGAATCATTTGTGTTTAGTATAACGATTCCATTCACTTTGTCTGTCTCATGTATCAACATTCGTGCAGACCTAAATCACACCGACATTACATCAATTACTCATACACACATGTGTACTTCACTCATAGTTGAAAGAAGTAAACAGCTTAATCACATGAATTCATGAAGAGAGTGTGCATAACGACTGTAATCAAATTGCATAATAACATCACATAAATGGACAAACAATGCTAAGAACTAAGAAAGCAAATACAAAAAAATGTGCAATGTGCCACCGAATATGAGCTTCGGCAAAGTCTGTGCAGCAGTAAAAAGACAATTTTGACCAATCATCAATCAACTTTTTGGATGGGTCGTTCATGGCTCAAAAACAACGGACTAGATTTCGGTGGCAGTCCTCTTCATAATCTGGTAAATCTAAGTCATGGTAAATCTAAAGTCTCAGTGGAGTCTCAATGCTTCTAACTTGTTACTCCTATTGCTACTCTTACTAAAAGTACCATTACCACAATGAACGTAAGCATTACAGTTACAATCACTACAGGCCGTACAAGGTGGGGCCGAAGAAAAGTGAAACATACGCACACACATGAACACTAACAACATGTATCTTCACACTGTTCCACTTATAATGGTAATGCTTCTAGTAGAGTATGCAACTATTATGTTTTGTGTAGCAAGAAACAAGAAATCCCTCTACTAGTATTACTATTAAAATTTTCTATTATTATCACCATTATCATTCTCAATATTTGTACTGCGTGTAAGCATACTCTTCAAAGAGTTGTGCACTCATGACGACGATGTAAGGTGGATCGGTGCCATTCTGTATCAGTCCATTGAGACTGTCGATGGATGTTGCATAGAACACGACGCCCACATTACCACTCCGGCCAGCTGATCAGTTCCACACAAACATGAACACACATACCAGCATTATATACCAACAAAATACTAAGTTATACAGTAATGTACACACAACAGTGCTTCTAGTAGAGTATGCAACTATTATGTTTTGTGCAGCAAGAAACAAGAAATTTTTGAGTTTTTTTTCTGACTCTCCCTCATAGCTGACATTTTCATATAAATTCCTTCAATCCATAAAATCACATGTCCGACAGCACCCCACATGCAAAATTTGGTTAACAACAGACAGCAAAATAGGGCTGGGCAAAATCAACCATTTAAAAAAATTATGGTTTCTTGTGTATTTGTCCTATTATGTTCACGTCATTTGCTAAAAATGACCAATAGGGGCTCAAAACACATTTCCATCATGGATGTAAAAAAATGTTTAGAGGTCAAAACACCTCAAAATGTGATTTTGGAAGTTGAAATAAGCATGACAAAACAAGTCAGAATATAATCAATATATACAATATCAGGTATTGACAGTGGATGTTCAAGAAACAAGTTATGACTTAGTATGTTTTACAGGTAATAATAATCAGAGTGTGGCTGGCTTCAAAAATGCTATTTCAGCTGCCAATGCTAACCACATTTTGACATGCAGAAAACAACCATATCCACCACTTATTTTCACCTGAGTAATAATTGTAATACCAGTAATCCTCAAGAACAAAAAAATATTTTATTACAAATTTTTAAAAAGCCTTACTTGTACACTACATGTTGTTACAGTAGTAAACACTGCACATAAATCAATTCCAGATAAAAAACTATTACTATAAGCACAGAAATTACATGCAGAGTATTGTAGACATTTGTCTGAAAACAATACAAATATTATCTAGTGATACATAGTTAGATACAAAGATAGATGCTTACAACTGCATCCAATTTGATGAGTGGCATTAAATCGGCGGAAGCACATTCCCGTGCTGTTATCGACAACATCATAGTAGATGAGATCACTGGTTCTAGTCCCAGCACCTGTGTAACAGCATTGTAGATTCATTTATTACATAACATTATGTCTGCACTAAATACCACTTCACAACACACAATGTCAAAGAAATTTGTGATGTGTGTAAATTGTAGACCGCGTAACAGTAGACAAAACATTGATCACTGACGCGATGTTGAACTGCATCAGAGACGAAGGCCTTAAATCGCAAAGGCCTGGTGCCGTTTAAACTTCAATTAACTCTTTGTAAAACGTGTTCAAATGCATACATGCAATGTATTTGAACTCACTATAAACAAAAACGCTAAACAATGTAATAAAACGACGTCATAGACTTACTCCACCTTAATGAAATTATTTTAAAATTTCTAATGACAATCACTCACAACAAAAAAAAACAGGCAAAATTGACGAAAACATGGCTCATGTGACTCAAAGTGGCATAAGAAACTAGTAATGGGCGATACTCAAACTTTCGAAACTTTACACAACTAATAATCAGTCAATCATTTATGATGCGACACACACAAAATACATGTACAATCATATAAAACAACAGCAGGATTTCTGCCGATAAAAATATGCGGTGGAAATCTAAGCTGTGTACAGCTTAGAACTAGGCTAGCGTAACAGCTACATGAATAGATGAATGAGTTTTATTTATCAAGAGCATACAAGCAGAACACACATACACATGTATGTTAACAAAACATCAAAAAAGCAGTGGTCCAAAAAAAGCAATAAAAAAAAAGCAATAAACATTTTAGTACAAGCATCATCGCACAACGTTCCATTCCCTAGAGACCTGTGGACGAATGAGTCATTTCGATACCGCGCTATAAGCCTACAAAGGTAAAGGTCTGGATATTTGTTACAACGCCGCTTGCTGTTGCGTTATCAACAGCCAGCGCTCTTGCTGTTAAGTTATATAAATCATTTACCTATTGTAACTAAAAATCCTGTACATATAAAACAAAAAATGCCATTTCCTATTTCCATTATTATTGTTTACACTCGCAATGAAACAATATCCGGTTTGCCTATTTGCCGAAAGCAACCAAACGATTAGTGGTGGGTCAATATTACAATTTTAATTTCGAATTTTCGATTTGTCGTCGATTCGATTCAGAGATTGGAGTTACCTTTTGTCGCCATACATCAGTTATATTTTTTTGGATACAACTACCTTTATGTATTGTTGTCCTAAATGTCATGCGTTTTAATGGAGATTGGAGAATGTCGTTATATAAATTCTTCTCCGATAGTCTGATACGGGTAAAGTGAAAACTGAAAACCGTAAACTTATGCATGCCAAAAATTATAAAAATACGTTTAACTTGGTTAAAGTGTAGGTGTCTAGGAGTGAATGCTGTACACAATTTTCCGGACACGTTGAAATAAGACAAGCACCTCAGGAGAGCACTATCGAAATGGGCAAGAAGCAATAGGTCAGTAGTTAGGGCTTGTGCCAGTTTTAGTTACTGATGAGTAACTTATTAGACGAAATCAATCTGTTGCCCATTTCGGTAGTGCTGTCCCGATCGTCTTGTGAAATGAGATCATACAGCAAGTCATGACGCCACGCATTATGACCAATGACGCGAGACGAAATTGGAATAGTAGGTCATGTCATGTCAACAGCCGTCAACAGGCCCGCGTGATGCTTGCCTGATGTTTACATTTTTGTTTATTAGCATAGCATAATTATATAAAAGTTTTTTTCGTTTTTCGTGACTGTGAAAGTAACAGAGGTATCTATTAGCGGAAGAGTCTGTACAAACGGCAGTCACGATTACAGACCAATACGTGGCCTGGGCGCTAGGGTTGAGATTCAGGTTATGGTACTAACCTTACTGTGCTGAACCCTGTAGGCGTGCCTTCCGTTTGTACAGGGAGTCTTCTGATAAAGTCCAATTCTGGGGGTGTGATAGTTCTGGCAGAAGGGGCAGTATATCGACGGCCAACCTTGTGCTTCATGCAATACAATACAATATTCGTTTAATTCATGCGTAGAGAGACCGCTACGTAGGTTACAATAAATTACGCTAGTGTTAACAGTGTGTAGGTTACAGGATCAAGGTAAAGCGCAGTCGAACATAATTTGCAATTTAAAAATCTGAAAATAGTAAAATAAAATAAACAAAGAATAATAAAATAAGCGTAGTAGGTGATAATTCTAATAAATGTCTTTAAAAAGCATCCTGGATAAAAAGTTTTTATCATCTGTTTTAACATGTAACGTTAAATCATGCCATCTTTGCCTAAGGTTGTAATCATGAGCAGTTCTTTCTGGTAAGAGTTTATGTAGTAGATGATTTCCATTGTTCACAATGTTGCATATACGCCAGTTGCTAATTGTGTGCATTTTATGGGGCTGGTTATGATCACTGATCGGTGAAAATAACTCTGAAAGTTTGTTTCACCGATCGGTGAAACTAACTTTCCAGGCTAAAATCACCGATCGGTGGAAATTATATAGAAAGTTAAAATCACTGATCTGCTAAAATAAATGACCAGCGGTCGGCCATACTTTTATTGCCTCATAGGCCTATATGTCCGCAAAATGTCGTTTCCGTTTGTGGTTAACTAAAGTAAGTAAGATTTAAGACTAGACTGAGCGAAAGTTGGCATTTACATAGGCTTTAAAAGATTTGTATAATATCCATAGGCCTAATCCAACTTTTTATAACACTGTTAGTTTTAGGCCTCTTAGTAAGATGCTGAAATGCAAACCAAGCACATTATTTATACTGCAGAACCTATATTTGATGTTGTTTGTGAACTAGTGCAGAAGCTACTTGCTTACTGTTATAAACAGCTGAGCAGTGGAGATGCTAACTACCGGTACCTCTCTTCCATCGTTGTGGGAGCTCTGTCAAATGTTGTCACCAATGCCTTATATTCATACACTGTGGGGCATAAAAAACACACCAAAATTTTTTTCATCATAACTTGAAGAAAAGTGATCTAATTTTAATAAGTTTTGATACAAATATTCCTGATACAACTGGCCATCTGACTGTTTAACTTCCCACCTCACCCATTATCTGTTTTTGCACTACCTGGGGAAAGAAAACGAACAAAATATTGCATTTTTAACCACTGATATATCTTGAATTTTTCATATTTTGATAATTAACTGAATGACATTGTTTTGCAACTTATTTTGTATTTATGGGATGACCCTCTTATTACTGTTTGCATAATATGCAGGCTACATGTGCCAGGTGTGCCAGGAAGAATTACAGCACTTTGTACAAGATGGATATAGCATTGCATTATGCTGATCATTATTTCTTCACGCCTTACATCTATCCAGCTAGCTGGCCAGAGGAAAATGTCTTTCGGCAGCTGCTAAGCTTGAACATAATCTCCGACACTGGAGGCGCTTTGCTGTACCTGATGACAGCTACTTTCAGCTATCTATTTGTCTTTGACAAACGCCATCTCAAACATCCACAGATCCTTGAGGTATGGATGGTACTGTAGAAGATAAATTCACTGCAGAGTATAAAAAATAGGAATAGAGCGAGCATGCTAAGCTGACAGGCCGGCCAGAAAGTAAGAGAATTGAACTATTGTTAGTGGAACTGAAGTCAGGAAATTGAAGCAAACGATAACGTCATGGAGAAACAAAAACAGTGAAGTAATAGCAGAGAGAGAGATTGGAACACGAGTTACAAATAGCTACAAAAGGGGAAGATGGACAAGAACTACATTAAGAGAAGAAATAATACATGTACTAATTTGATGTGTTTTTGCATTGATTGAGCTTTTGTTTATCATAATAATCTGAGCTGTGCAGTGATTTAGCTCAGTGATTTCATTTAATTTAGAGCTATCCAAGTATTAATTAAATTTTAGTGCATTATTATTATTTGAGTCACATGTTAGCACACCTTTGATACTAGTTTAGTTGCAGGTAGGAGTGTTCGAATGACCAGGGCAATTCAGTCTTTCTTTTTTTGTTTAGGAGTAAAAAATAAAATAGCCAGTAGATTGAATGCTGTACTGAAATGATTATGATATTACTCTGTAATAAAATCACAAGTATCTTGCTGATTTTTTTTTAATGGTAAGTTTATTGAGCAGTTGGTCATTTCTTTTGTGTTGCAGAATCAGATCTACAAGGAGATAACATACACGCTGAAGTCTGTGCCATCAATGGGTTTTCTGACTGCTCTTGTGTTCCTTCTCGAAGTGAATGGCTATTCGAAGTTGTATGACAACTTTGAGGATTCAAAATTTGGTAAATGAATTGTTGGGTTTTGTGCAACTGCTCTAGTGTACGGTACCCCAGTAGGCTGAAATATGGGTCTTGGCCAACCGTCTGTCTGTCTATCTGTTTTATACAGAACTGATAATGTATGAAATTGGTCAGATGGCTGCCAGTCCATCTAAGTTCGAGTACTTCTTTTGGACAAACTTGAGTGCTTGGAATTGTGACTGTGAATGCAGTGTTGGATTCATGTGTCCTGACTCACTGCTTGTTAGCCCAACCGGGCCCATGGTCTCCCTGGGCCATGTGCACTGAGTACAGGCTTAAAAGTAAAACGAAGTCTAGAGTTTGGAAGTATGCTGAAAGCCAGCAAGATCTTTCCAGATTCCAGACAGTGCCAAGCTGTTAGCTGAACAATGCATTTGGCTGGTAGTGTACATTTATGCTTATTCTCATTTGTCTCTAGTGCATGAATGTTAAAACATTTCATTTTGTGTGGCTTCTTATTTTCAGTCCCTACTATAAATTGTTTGTTCATTGCCGGTAGTATCAGTCTTTCAGAAGTGCAGTTGTACAATGAATATCTGTGCATTCGAAAGTGACGATGTATTGGAGATTTAGAGGTTTTTTTAAACGGTATAAAAATTTGCATTTTTCTTACTTTCTTTCCTTGATTAGTTATTTACAGTTTATAATTATTTTTGTGCAGGTTGGTTAGGGGTGGTGCTATCAGTGGTTCCGTTCATCTTGTTCACGGACTGTCTCATCTATTGGATCCATCGCTGGCTACACCATCGTCTCATCTACGCCACAATACACAAGCCGCATCATGCGTGGAAGGTGCCTACACCATATGCCAGTCACGCATTTCACCCTGTCGACGGTTTCCTGCAGAGCGTCCCGTACCACGTCTATGTGTTCCTTTTCCCGCTGCACAAGGTGCTCTACTTGGTGCTGTACGTCGCCGTCAACATCTGGACCGTATCGATCCACGATGGCTGCTTCAAAGTGCCAACTCTGCTGCGGCCGATCGTGAATGGCACAGCGCACCATACCGACCATCACCTCTACTACACATGCAACTATGGCCAGTACTTCACGCTGTGGGATCGACTCTGTGGATCATTTCGCAACCCGAGCGGCTTCGAGGGATGTGGACCGCTTGACCAGATCATGAAGATGGAATCAAAGCAGTCAGAGAAGAAAGCCGGATAGCTGCAGCAGATCGATTGATGTTCGATTTTTAAAGCTTTGTTGTTATTTGTTATCTTGTATTTATCTCTGGACTAATCTTTCCCAATCCAACTGTTGAACGTCTTGCTATTTTTATCACGTCAGAACTGAGGAGAGTTGTATATTTTATGGTTTATTGTATTGAGCACAGAGCGTCGAGAATGTTAGTGTGCAGCCTTGAGAATGAATGAGAATGACACGCATTTTTAACATTTTAAGCTTGCCACCATTTTCACCATTTGTTGATGACACTGCTGCATGAGAGATATAATTTTTTCTAATTAATGGTCAACTTTTCATATGCAGCATTTTGAGCAAAGCTCACACAATGCACGACAGCATCAGCATTGCCACCTGAGGAATCAGTGTGTCATATCATATCATATAAAATTGAAATGATCGACTTCGCGCCCCGTATTTTTGTATAACTCGCTTAGAAGAATGATAACAGAGGTTTCTTTAGCGGTAACTGTATTACTTTTGTGATTGTTGTTGTAAAAGGCACCAGTGCAGGTCTTGCCCAACATCCAGTATGGGCTACTAATTCAAAAATAGGAAGGCTTAGAAGTACCAAAAGGTGAACATACCTCCCAGGGCAGGAGTAATTGGTGTGCCAATTTTCAGTTTCATATGTTACAGTTAGGGTCCTTACACAGCTGTAGGTCGACGGCACTCGGTATGTCTGCCAACAGTTTTCTAGTGTTTGATACTATGCAGGGTTCCCACTGGTCCTGAAAAATCCTGAAATTTGACGTGGGTGCTGAAAACGTCATGTAGAAGTCCTGATCTTTGCTAGTATTATCCTGAAAAACCAAGATACTGAATCCGTAATTTTTTCTAGTAACATGAGTGACATTGTGACAATGTAAATAGCACCAAGTTCTCATTTTAGAGACATTTTTATATAAATATGATGCGCTTGATTGACATACATCATTAATCTGTCAGGTAATCTTCATGTATTATGTTTTCTCACTAAAATAACTCAGGTGCTTGTAGTTTAGCTTAGTGTGTCGATGGGTTTTTTTGTTTTTATGGTGCAGAAAAAGTCCTCAAAAGACCTGAATTTTGATTCTGTCATTTGAGTGGGAACCTTGACTATGGTATTTTCATGTGTAGCATTATATTAAAGTTTTATATTGTGCCTCAGATAAATCAATTGGTGGCAGTTAAGTTTCGCCTGCAACATCACTTTCCTTACTGCATTGATGTGGTTGTATTGAATATTGATCATATGCTAAATTTGAACATACGTGTATGTGAAATTTTATTGTGTACATAGGATATGCCTGACTGTCTTGCGCATCAGAAATGGCATGCACAAACTTTTGGTTTGTTTTGTTTACCTCTCACATTTTCCAGAGTTACTGTCCCCAGAAATTAACCAGCCTTAAAATACAACTGCTGCAATTTCAACAGATTTTTTGATGGCAGTCTTGTTGACTACTGGTGGCTGACAAAGGTAAACCTCCTAGAAACTAGTCATCATTAAAACAGTTCTCTGTGTGTGTGTGTGTGTGTGTGTGTGTGTGTGTGTGTGTGTGTGTGTGTCACTGTGCTGGTTTCTGTTAATTGTTTAAACCACTTTTGTACCATATCACGCTGTGTAACAGAATACAAGTCTGCATTCTAAGATCACTGTTTATCTGTGTGTTTGTTGACCAGTGACGAATTTCACTGCACAGGTAGCTTAGACTGCTATGCATAGAGATCCGAAAGCCACAGTGCTAAACTTCATTGATAAAGTTGAACGAATTCTCAACTCAGCTGGCACTAGTAGAGAATGCTTCAATTCTATCCTGGATCCAGATGCTGATAGGATTAATTGTTACCAGAATCTAGGCTCTTAAGTTGAGCTAAAATTTCAGCCAAGTCCGCACGTAACTGCGTAATCCTGCAAGCAAGCAACCAACGGACAGACAAATAAACGCTGGGCGTCACATACGAGACCTTAACGGAGGTAATGAATCCTAGAACATTGTCTGTGAATCAACCCATGCAGCAATGGTCGTGGTTGAATTACGAACTTTTCGCCCCTTCGACGTTTCGCCGACCAAAAACTGGACAACAGCGAAGCGACTGAGGCGGGCTAACAACACGCGTAGCCTTCACTATCATTTCGTCTCCCCCGTCGCCTTCGCCGTCGTTTTCGCCATCCGTCTATCTTCACCATCGGATTCGTCTTCGCCATCGTCTGCAGATGAAACGTCCAGGTGGTGAAACGTCATGATATTGTCGTTGTGGATAATGCCGCGTTGAAGATATCAGTCAGTTGCAGAAGGGTATCTGTTGACTATACTGTTAGTCGGCAGGTGATGCCAAGCGTCAGGACGGCAGCAACTGCTGCGAGCACGGTCAGACGACGAGTGATGACGCGCCGCCCTGGACGACCACCCGTGACGCCGTCACCGACCTCGCCTTGGCTAGCGGCGGCAACGTCTGCCTGCCGTGCTGTATCAGTGGCAGACGACAGACTCTGGTAGTAGTAGGTGCCGAGCAAGTCGTCAGCGCGAGGCTGATAGTAGCACGACAACAGGTCTGCACGACACAACGGTTAGGCCTACAGTGCTCTATAATACAGTTTGCATTCTTAGGCGTAACCAAAAGTTCCTCTCTTTCCAGTTGCCGCCCGTTCTTGAAGGCATGTATTTGAAATTTTCATTGGACCTCTCAAGACAGTGGCGTAGGCGAAGGGGGTGTCCGTCGGTGAACGAGTGTTACGAAAAGATAGACCTCGCTCCTGTAACATCCGCTGCAGTATCCGCGTAGGCAGTAGTTTATAAGGCTTATGCATGTAACGGTGTAACCGCTGACCCACACGATTTATAATATCCTAGAAGGTACATTCAGCTAAGAAATTAGACAGCCAAGTTACGTGGTTTGGCGGCGTAACGTGTTGAGACGTTGTTGGATTTACGATCGACATGTCCTGAGTTCGACTTCCGGTCGGGTCGCTATCAAATGGTTACTGCTGTAGGATGTTGATACGTAAACAATCTCGGCGTATAACTAAACATCAAAGTCAACTCAGCCTTCCATCCCTGTGGAATAGGTATCTCAAGCACTTGACTGTCTGACTCGCGGCACACGTTCACCTGTGTTGGATGGCAGATAACGTGTGATCTTGTATGACAGGTGATGCTCCGTAGTTTTGAGATGGGTTACTGTTAGCAGCTGTAGACAACACATAATCTTTAGACAAACAATGTTGTCAGCCATGAACTTGAAAGTAGTTTTAATGTCGTGTCAGGTTCACGGGAAGCTTGTACATAAATCTTACCAGTTGATTCGGACAAGTCGGTCTCAGTAGCGAAACTGTCCGAGCTGTCGGGCGCCTGCTGCATCGCCTGACGCAGTCGACGGTCTTCGGCGACCATTCCTGCACGCATCTGAGCCTACAGCGCACACATTATCGATTATAGCCTATAGTTTTATACTACGGTAGGTGAAATTGTCAACCGCCAGCGTCAAATCACAGGGCAAGGAGACATGTTTTGGGGTGGGCAGAGATAGACACTGGTCACTTTTTAGACCCGGACCCGACTTGACCCGCATACGTCCGACCTATGACCCGACCCGACAAAATTGTATATAATCTGACCCGCTACCCGACCCGATTCAAGGATGGACCCGACCCTGTAACTGTTACCTAACGTGGAAGAATGGACGACTTGGAATATGAGAACTGCGGCGTAGATTGCCCATCACTTGTTTCATGATACCTATATGTATATCCGTCATAAGTTTTGTCTTGTTCATTATTATAATTAGCCAATAGCCTGCTGTTTACTAATCAGGTGATTGACCTTAAGCGACTAGGGCAATTTCTTCCTTTAGTCTGTTGGTTGCATGGGTGACAAGAAGAAACATTTGGTCTAAGGAATATGCTGCTTCAGTTTCAAAAAAGTTTAGGGCCTACAAGCGTGTACATTTGGCGACCAAGCTGACCATGCAGGAACAACTTCAGTCAGCAACCCAGCTCGACATAAACCTAAAGAAGCAGAAAGAAAGCAGCAGTACTAATTGGGTTATCGAGTATTTACTGACGCTGTACTCACTTCTCATTATCATTTAAGGATCGCATATAAGAGGAATGTCTACATGTAAAACTGAAACTCGCAGACAATTTCACTTTAGTTTTACATGTTGACACCCCATAACGAACAAAAACCAGACAAACGTACATCGTTAGCTTCGTCGTCCCAGTCCAGTCTGAGGATGAAATATAGTAAAGCAGCGTTTTCGGCGACAAGACCGAGAATAAATCCAAGCCACAATCCTACGTATACCAAAAATATATTTTACCAAAGACATTATAATACCATTTTATAATGTTTTACGTTTCAAACAATGAAATTATCTGGCATGACACTAGCACGAGTTGGGCACGATCATTATACGCGCGAGAGCTAGCTAGCTAGCTAGCTAGCTATAGCGCGTATTAGCTATGGTAATTCTGTCTGTCTGTCTGTCCGTCCGTCTGTCACGACCCGATACCGATCCAAGATTAGGTGAGATAAAGACTTCGGGTTTCCACCATAGAAAAAACCAGAGTTTCTAGTACTTCGTGACAAAATTTTGTGCCGCTGTGTGAAAGGGGTCCTCTCGAACGAGGGCGAGAAAGAGGGACACTTCTTCTAAAAAGACGTTATTTTAGCGTTATTGGCTTGTCTAACGTGAAAATGGTTGCAGATAGGCAGAGACATGCTGCTTATCATAACAAGCTATGGTGACCTGTTTTTTAGCAGTAATAACGTCAATGCCCTTGAATGACCCTGAATCCCAAAATAAGGGTATTTAGTGATTTCTTTTGCGATTTTTTGCTACAGAAGGGTGAATTGCGATGAAATGGATGGACTTAGACCAAGACAACTGGACCGACTTCTTTGCTCGTTTTACTTACAACAGTGTACCGCAAGTATCTGCAGGTATCTACAGCACAGCAGAGAGTGAGTGAGTGACAGACCGGTCAAGCGGAGCGAAGTGGCGAACATGAGTGGAACGCCGAGCGGAAGTGCAATGACGTAATAGCTGACGAAGAGGATGACGGCGCCAACAGTCTGACGACCTGTGCCTCGAATAACCGACACGCCTATTCCCTGACAACCAATCAACCACTTTCAACTACTACTTGTGGGTTCAGAGCCTAAATTAGATAACTTCGATAGTGCTATAATGTCGTGATATCATTCAGTCACGCTAGCTGTACTGATTGTGTTACCAAAACAGACTTAAGCTAAGCTGAGATAAGAAAGCTGTCACAGAATTCCTGTCTGCTAGCTGTGAGCGGCACCGCGAACCTAAGTAAACATTGTGCAAAATGTCATTTTTGGGACGTTTTTGACGATCGGCGACCTTGAAATTGATCTTCTGCGCCAAACATTGGCACACCCGTTATTTAAACCGTGAAGAATCCGTAGAGACCAATACCACGGTGCCGCGTTGTCAGGTATCGCGATGTCGGGT
>Ga0209671_1000699_pt1 | contig 24124 bp, 11 predicted proteins | sample WorMetHERISLAND2_2_FD_187401 | JGI IMG/M metagenome (GOLD analysis project Ga0209671, IMG submission 187401) | Marine gutless worms symbiont microbial communities from Max Planck institute for Marine Microbiology, Germany - Olavius geniculatus... | ecosystem: Host-associated > Annelida >... | reverse complement strand
CAGTATTAATCATAGCAAAAAAGTTAATAAATTAATTTTAAAATATGAACAAATAGTAGTGGGGTGAAAAATTCACCCCAGGTTAGCTTATATGTGATTCTGCCAGAGGTCATCCTCGGAGGGTTAATGACACCGAATAGCCGGTTTACCGGCTGGTCTGGACAAACAGGCATTACAAATTTCCAAGCCAACACCCAGAAAATTAATAAAGATGGGCGTATGCTGTTGGAGGTAAAACGTATCCCTAGGAAGAACTCTGATTTCTGGTGGTATAAAGTTCGTTCGATTATTAACGGAAGTTGCCTGAGAGAATAGGCAGGCAGAGCATCCAGATTTCCAGGGAGCTTCATCTAATAATCTGCCGACCTTTATATTGCCAGCTTCCCTAGACAGAAAACACTGTCTCGGTAGATTTCACTAACTGATGTCATAAGCCTACGTGCCATCCTGAGTCCCGGTAGCCTATATGAGCTGCAGGATTACGGTTACAGATAATGAGATAATGCATAGCTGACACACTGTTATCCTCCGATAGTCGACGTTTTGTGCTGTAATGTAATAACTTTTGGGTGTCAATAATCTTCTGTGTCTGAGTAATCTGTTGGAAAAGTTTTAAAGAGTAGTCCTAAATGCTGACTTTTTGAATACAATTACGAATGCAAACGCGCCCGGTGGTGATAATTTTACTAGACGAGTTTTTTTCGCAAACAATCGGGCCAGTTACTTTACTTTATATGTAAAAAATGTCATGACATTGTCCTAAAATTGTACTAAAATGTTTTGTGAATTTGGCCCCTGCTCCCTTTTACGTTTCGTTGTAGTTTAAAAAATAGTATTTTTTACACAAGTCACCCTTGGTGACCTTGGACCTTGTTTCATTCCGCATCCAACTGGACACACTGGGCCACACTTCGACGCCATCCGTGTCTCTCAAGAGCTGCCACCTCTGCTTCTTCCCAGGTGAACCCCATCTTTTATAAGTCTTTGTTGACTGCGCTCCTCCAGTTCGCTTTTGGTCGACCTGGTCCTCTCTTATATCCTGGTACCTGCAAGTACAGTGCTTGCTGTGGTATGCGCTGACGGTCCATACGCAGAACATGTCCAAGCCAGCGTAATCGTCTTTCTTTCAGTATGTTGACATGGTTTGTTGTTTGGTTCTGGTTCTGACATCAATGTTTGTTATCTTGTCTTTCCAAGAGATGCCCAGTATGCTCCTATGCCATCTGTGATGTGCCGCATCCAGTCTTTTTGTTAATGTTGCTGTCAATGGCCATACATCAGCACCGTAGAGGTGAGTTGAGAAAATTATTGCTTCATATAATCTTATCTTCACTCTTAGGCTAATGTTGTCGTTTTCCAAATCTTTCTCAATTTACCAAACACTGCTGCTGCTTTCTCAATTCGTACTTTGGCATCCTTTTCACAGCTGCCGTTGGATGATAGATAGCTGCCAAGGTAACAGAAATCGTCTAATTTTTCAATAACTGATCCCGTCACTCCAAACACTAGTGGTCGTCAGTTTACATTTCTTTGCATTAATTTATAGACCGACTTTGTTGGCTTCTTTCGTCAAGGCAGATGTTGTCTGTTGCATGCTGTTCCATAAGTCATCAATAATTGCGATGTCATCGGCAGAATCTAAGCCACACAATGACTCGTCTTCAGACCAGTGGTCCTCCGTAGCACCCAATCTATTGCGATAGCGAACAACAATGGCAACAAAATACAACCCTGGCGAACACCTGTCTCTACCTGAAACCAACTACTTGTGTCTCCATTAACCCTGACTGCACTGCTACTCTCCTCGTAGAGCTTCTGAATGATTGTAACTGTCTTTGTTGGAAGCCCATAATGCTGAAGGATTTTCCACAGTGCTGGCTGGTGGACGCTGTCGAATGCCTTGCGGAGGTCAATGAAATTCACTATCACAGGCCGACGTCCTTCAGTCACTTTCACTATGATCTGCCTCAAGGTAAGTATCTGATCCGTGCAAGATCTGCCACGCCTGAAATCAGCTTGTTGTTGTCGAAGTAACTGATCTACAGCATCCTGCATACGATTAAAAGTACCCTGGGAAATATTTTGCCTGGTACAGACAGTAACGTGATGCCTTGCCAGTTGCCACAATCAGAGAAGTCACCCTTCTTTGGAAGTGGGATAATAATGCCATTTTTCCAATCAGCTGGGGCACATTCCTGTTGCCACACCATGTTGCATAAATGTGTGAGGTGGGGAACTGAGGAGTCCGAGTACTTCAGCAGTTCCAATAATGTATACCGTCCACACCCGCTGATTTTTTTATTCTTTAACTGTTTGATAACCAGTAATACTTTTTAGAGATAGGGTCAACGGTAATTGACAGCTGCACACTGGCTTGGGTGTCATCTATGTCAAGTGCTGTTGTAGGTTCTGGGCAGTTGAGCACAGCCCGGAATTGATCTTTCCATCTGTTCACCAGCTCGTCATGTGTCCTTGCGAGTCTCCCATTTGCCATCTTTATCTGCTGGCTCTGCATTCGTTGGCCTGTGAGTTCTTTTACAATCATGTACAATGACTTGTGGTCTCCTTTACTTGCAGCTTCTTCTGCTTCTTTTGCTTGTCGAATCATTGTTGTTCGTTTTTGGCACAACGTCTTTTGACGTTCTTGTCCTTTGTTTTATACTCACACTTTAATTTGTCATGGATCTTTGTCGTTGGTTGACCTTGAGATAGTTGCTTCTTGATCTGTTTACGTTCATCAATAGCCTTTCATGTTGTGTTTGAGATCTACCTCTCCTTCCTGGAACCTCTTTTTCGACCTACCGCTTTTTCTGCTAATGCAACAATAGTAGTCTTGAATAATGACTCCAAGTATCTTCGACACTGCCATCTGATTCCAGAATGGCAAACCTGTTTTTGTACTTCAAGTCACCCTACCTAAACCTAAATTGATTTAAAACCAGTTTAAGAGTAGTTTAAAAATTATTTGTTTTATACTTCCAAGTCGAAATAACATCACAGTATTTAAAATACTGAAATATTACAATACCAAGGCATTTTCTTAAATCAATTAACTTCACGTTTACGTTAATGTTATTATAGTTCACAGTTTACCACAATACACGCAGAGTTATTCGTTTTTAGAAGTCACAACCGCCCTCCAGTTGACTTCTTCAGTGTACAGTAGGCCTATGTAAACAGGTGGGTGGCAATACTTATCACACCACAGTCAATAACGGAATACGCAAGAAAGTGCAGAAACGACAAGATAAAACGTGAAACTAAAGTAAAATGCATCGTAAGAGTATATGCCAAACAATGTACAAAAGTGCAAAACCTCACTGCATAATCATTGTCATGATGTAACACAAGACAATGCAAAATGGCAAACTTTAACCCCTGAGGGCCCTCGCAGATCCCTTTCACCGATTGACGCAAACAGTGTGAAACAAAATGATTAAATCCGCGAGGTTCCTCCTTTCGTGCAAAGCCGTCTGTTTGACGCGTTATGACAAATGAGTGTAATGTACATGTAATTATTTTTTTTGTACTTTCATATACTTTTTAGTGACATGCTCACAGGTCAGAGGAATAAACGGGTTTTTACGCGTGAAAGCTCAAACGATGCCGTCTAAAGCAAAGGTATGCCTTTTGGGGTTAAAAACTCAAAGATAATATTTAATTTTTGAAAAATTCCCCAAAGTCGACAATTAGGACTAAAAATGGCAGCAAATTTTTGACAAAATGTGCCTGCATAAAATCTTCACAAAATAAACGGTTTTACTTGTTGTCGTATAGCCACTTAAAAGTTGTGTAGAAAATACGCAATATGACTTTTTGAATTTTAAACATGTGGTCATTTCTGACCTCTACTTACAAGCCACGTGACGTTCAAAAATTTTTTACTGACTGACTCTTTGAAAAATCTGCAATAAAACTGTCATTAAAGATCCCAGCACACCCAAAACACGATGCTACACTACCGTGCAAAATATATGTTCGAAAATTGCACCAAAGCACAGCAACGGCAAGCTAAATGCGCAAAAACTAAAGAAAATGTGATCATAATAGATGAACTGGTACTAAGCCAGTAAGAACAGAACATATATACATTCATCATTCAGTGCACCAAGTAGTGTCAAGTTGGTGTCATGTGGATCATTTTTTCCATGGCGATCTTAGCCTGAAGTGTCTTTAAAAACGCCTGCTGAAAAAAATGACTAAAGCAAACTGTTAACCGAGACATAGCTGTTCAAACCTGTTTATGACTGCTGCTGTTTTCTTTTGATTTACTGACAGAATGCTGACTCTGGTAGTTTATAACTTAGCAAGACTGGTTCAGCACACTCAAAACATGCTAGCCTAGAGCATTCGTGTTTCACAAAGTAGTGTAGCGACGCGTGTTTAGTTTGGTGGAACTTTTACTGACAGTTTTATCGCACATTTTCCAGAGACTCTACCAGTAAAAAAATTGCGCACATTCGTTGAGAATTGATAAAATTAAAAATGGAGTTTTTTTTGTACCAGTTTTTTTAACACAGTGTACAATCAATAAGACATACTTTCCAAATACGCAAGCGAAATTTTACATAGTTAGTGCGTTCTCTTCGTTTGTTACATATTTACGAAACGTTCCTGATTTGGGTGATTAAGCATTTAAGTGTTCCCGTGATTAACTTTTCATCATATGTTTATAATATTAGTTTGTATGCCTATGCAATTGACGACCTTGTGATCAAATGACTGTACACCATACAAAAAATTTATATGAAAGCAAACTATCAACTTTATTAGCTAAGCGTACGGCACACAATAAAACTTTTAGCTGTCAATTTTTAGTTTTTCATATGAGACGTGGTAAAAAAATTATGTAGAATTAGACTGTGGTGTCTCTATATGAAACAAACATTTCCAGATCATTTTGCTCTGTTCGGTCTTGCGCACTGCATAGTTTTGGTTTTTGTCGATTATTAAAAATCGTTTATCGTCATCGTAATAAGCGGAAGTTTTAATCAAAAGACCAGTTGCAAAGGAGACCAAACGTACAGAGTAAACCACAAAGTTAAGAAATCTCTCAGAAACCCAAAAACATCGTTTTACAAATTAATTAGCCATATAAATCTGACAGACTGGAAAGCTGTTAGATGTTTTCGGAATTACTCTGCTTTGCGTACAACTTAAAAAAGGTAAATAATTACAAAAATAGGCCTAGTTTAACTGCAAAATGCAGTATTTATAGCTTATTACCAATTTAATCAAGTATTTAAAATACCGAATAACATTAAATGCTGACTCCGTTAAATGTTTACAAATACTTGTATTTACAGTACTATCCAATCACAAGTTTTAAAGGCTGAAGTAATGAAAGCATTGCCTGTCGTCACATTACATACTACGTTACTACGCACACAAGTTACATCACGAGCAGAGGCCTGGTGAGAACGTACCACTACGCAGTACGACTGCTTACGCTGGGTTGCTGGACAGAAAAGCTGGAGTATCCATGTCACTAACCTTTCTAACCTGCATCTACAACACGAACACAGTAATTATAATGTTGTGTTCAGCTACTCAGGTAGTGTGTTTTTTATTTAAATTATTTGCCTGGCCAGCACAAACACAGCAAAGACCGTATCATTCAGCAAGTTTTGGCAAAGCCTACAATAGTTTCTACTGCATACTTTTTGTCTTTTACTTCCTCCCTTTTCCTTTTCTTTTTCTCTCTCCCCTTTCTTTCCCTTTTCCGTCCCTTTCCTTTTTTCCTTTTTTTGCCTCTTTTTTCGTTTAAACTAAGCCCCCTAAAAATCCAGCTAAAAGGTCTAGGGGAGCGCTGTAAAAACGTTTTGGCTCTAGCAATTTGGACATTTTAATTTTCAGTGACATTTCATGTTTTTATATTCATCTTTATTTTTATGCAAAATTTTGCACCATGATCAGACGTAAGCTACATTTTATAACGCCGGTGCAAAACATTTACGGGGCTTTCCCTCAAAAAATGGTAGCCAAAAACATGCCAAATTTGAGAAAAAAAATTGCGTCATCATCAATCAATGTTTGTTTATTGCAATGAAACAAACTAAGCTGCAGTTCGTGACCATCACCGACTTAGAAGTCCGCAAAGAAGACGTGTTACGCAAAACGGAATTCTTTTAAGCTATGTTTATAAATTACTTACACAACTAGTCGTTAGAAAATAACAGTTATACCTGTTGATATGGTGTTCTAAACACGGTGATTGATTCCGTTATCTGCAAAATATAATCATTTTAGAACCAATTTGAAAACATCTGTAGAATAATAGCATATCGAAAATACAGCATACTATAATACTAACAGTTACTGTCGCTAACGAAATATTGCACTTGTTCAAGATCACCTGCTGTCATCTAAGCACTTAAGCAAATTGTCCAACAAGTAATAGTAGGCTGTATCAGAAAGAGAGTAAGTTTACCACCGGTCATCACAACACCACCACAAACACGTCGACCAAACTCGAGATAAGTTACCGGTAACTGTACACGCTAAACCGATTGGCAGCATTATTGATGACATTTAGTTTAAAGTTCATGCCGGCCATTCTACGTTAAAAACCTGGAACACTAGCAAATACAGCAAACGGCAGTATGAGTTTCAGGATAACAGTATAGGTCCTGCAACTAAAACTGTGAACACACCGGATCGAGACGCCGCAAAAATATCTGCTTCCGCACAAGGGACCTTAGTCCACGAGAAAATTTTTTACCATAATACAACATAAGCTACTCAAAGAGTTAAGCCAACGACAGAACACTGATGAGGTGTAGCATAATTGCCCGTAAACGTTGCCGGTACCGGTAACTTATCTGAAATCCGTAAGTCGTTTTATTGCAAATATTTTCCCAAGTGTTTTAGTGACAGAATTTAAAAAGTCCGTCCATGTAAACGAAAACTCAGTGTAACTGTTTTTTTGTGATTCACACTGTCGAAAAATCAGCAAAAATGTGCAATAGAACGTCATACAGATTTCATTACACCTCAAAAGTGTCGGTGCACCACCTTGTAAAATAAGTTTTTTCTTATATGAGTTATAAATCTGTACCAACTAAAAGCACAACAGCAGATATTATTGACGTTTAGTCAATCGTAGCTACACATTGGTTTGATTTTGCTGATCTGAATGTAAAGGCTGACGAAATATACTACTGTAATTTGTTTGGGTCGTAACAGTAACTGCTGTTTGCACTATGGTTTAGTCTCTGTGGGTCGATCTCTAGCGAGTTCGTGTTTTAGCAATGCAATGCTCTAACACACAGAACCACTAGTTTAAAAAAATTAATATTTTACAAGGTAATGTAGCGACGCTTTTTAGGTTCGGTAAAATCTGTTATAATAACTTTATCGAAAATTTCCTAGAAAATGTGCCAGTGAAAAAATTTTTAAATCGGTCAATACTTGGAGAAGAACGGGGCCAATAGTTTAATGACTAATTTTATGACTTTCTACTTATAAATTTTTCGAAAAAAAAATCATTTTTTTACATTTCGCGAAATAAAATGTGGTGACAGATAGACATTAGTAGCGACATTTTAGATTCAAAATTCCGCCATTGCCTTGGCCTTGGTCTTGCTGTTAGCCTTGGCTAGACTGTTTCTGGTTGTGACTTTGTGCCTTGCGGTATTGTGAACGTTATTAGTTAATTACAGATACCGTCAAAGTTTAGTATGATAAAATTGTGTAACACTACACAGAGAAAACCCGATAATATAATTATAACTATTAATAGATAGTGCCAAGCTAAATTGTAGTGATGTGTGGCTAAACTTAGCTTCGGGATTTTGTAAATAAATTTGTGCTTGTATAGTCCAGGGCATTTTTACAAAAAGAAACAAATTACCAACTGCACAAAGTGCGTAAAAATAAGTACGTAAGTTAAACCAAAAAAAGAACGAGGTGCCAAGTGCAGTCCAGGGGCAAAATCCCGCTAGGGGATCAGGTCAAAACTAAAGGTTTTTCGTTGTGCACATGTTTAATGTAAGCATTTCCTGCAAACTTTTAGGCCTAATCTACACCTTACAAATTAATGTAAAAAGTTTATTACCATTTATTTTTGTCATAACTGCATCAAATATTAACGAACTTTCAAAATAATTTTTTCAGTGTTATCCAGCAATAAATTGACAATACAGTGATCAGTACACATGTCACCACACAAAATGTTGTGTTGTGTAACACTATGTTACGCTATGTTGTGTAACATTAGAGGCGGTATGACTATGTGCATCGATAATATCGGGGATGTTTTTTTCAGGTTTTCTGTTTATTTAAACATATTTCGCTTAATCTGCTTTCCTCAGGTAGTGCAGAAACATGCATTGAGTAAAGTGGGAAATTAAACAATTATTCGATAGCAACTTGTGTCAGAAATATTTGTAGCAAAAATTATCAAAATCTGATAATTGGTTTTCAAGTTGCAATCGAAAATGTCGGTGATGCTTTTCTGAGACACAGTGAATAATGCTACGAAACTTAATGCTTAAATTACCTTATAATGTAATTAGATTAATTACACGCAAAGTACACCAACTGTGTATAAGCGTCGCCGCAAACAATAGCACGGGCTTAATGGCACCCCTGGAAAAGATAACAAAAACGGTTTAAGGTTGCATAAAGCACTTATAAGTCTACGGAGTAAGTAACAAATAGTATAATCATTAATCAACGCTTGCTGTTCAGAACAGACATGTGAAATCGAATTCCACAATTGATTTCTGCGGTCGGCCAATAGGCAATTTGACATCGGAGCAGATTTTTAAGCTAGTATCGATATAGAGCATATTCCAAGTTTTAAGTTTCAGTGCACGGCTGGGCAAACAGTGCCGCCCCCTAGGCTTAGGCCGCTATGTGGGCCCATCAGCCAGAACATTCCCAGAAGTACTGGGTACTGAAAGTCATGGCAGAAATAGCAAATAGCTCAACTATCCTCGCTTACATTTCATACTGTGGGGCTTAAATTAGTGTTCTGCTGCAAAAGCAAAACCAAAGCTAGTAAACTCAGTTTTACTTCACTCCATAGTATACTAAATGAATAATAATAAAAACAACCTTTATTTGCAAAACTGTGCAAAAAATAAAAAAAAATTAGGCATCCCAGACGAAGACGGTGCAGTTGCAAAAAAACACGATGTGCAAAACACGGCAAGCAGTTGTGGCAACTGCACATTTCGTGCTTTGTCACTGCGCATTTTACTACACCAACTACTGCACACTTTATGCTGCAAGGGAAATGTTACGGGCATCAACACGTTTACTTATGGCTTTCTCCATAGCACTTCTGACCTTTTCACAAAACTTCGGTATTCAATTTTGACCGGATCATGTTATACGTTGGGATTAGATTGTTCACCAAATTGCTTTAATTAAAAAAGTGCGACAAATGATCCGATTTTTGAAGACGTTGTTTTCCAGATACCACCTTGGGATTTGCCCCTGGATGCCATTGCCAGTTGGGGAAACTCCCACCCCTCGCTGACATAGCACTTATCAAAGACTGCCGCCGGCCTGGTATGTGTGCAACTCCACAGTAAAAATGCCCTGCTGTACTTTTAAGATCGTTTTTATAGTAATTATTGTCAACTGCTATCGTTATGTTATTATTCTGCGCATTACGTGTACAATTAGACCAAAAAAGCAAAGTGTAACTTACCCATAATCTATCGGCACCTATAGGCCTAAATTAGGCCCTCAGTACTCTACTGGTCACTGATATTGCGGTCAGTGATCACTATGAATAACCTATAACAAAATCATTTGTGCTGTCATGTAGCAAAGCACATTTTGACTGGCAAGTGATTGTATACCAGAAACAGTGTAAGATCACCACAATAAGCAGTACGCGCCATTATTGACGACATTAAAGGCCATTCCGGTAATGCATGCGTCACCTGTAACACTGTAGCATAGACACTATACAGCGTTAAAATGTCAACAGACTGTCCAATAATACAAATGCATAAAATGTCTTTGTAAATTTGGATAACTGTTTTAGGTAAATTAGTATCAAAATGGGTTTCCGTTAACATCTTAGTTTGATGCATTTGTAACTAAAATTATGTCTATAAATTTGCCACGTTAACGAATAAGCATCTCTTAAATTCAAGTTCAAATTTACACTTAAATTTTAAGTAATAGATGGTGATTCCTGGCCCAAAAACTAAGCCACCAAGATTCATGTCATAACTACATCAATTGACCGATTTTCAGAATTAAATCACTGACACATTTACCAGCAAATTTTCAATAAAGTGCAAATTAAAAACATCACATTTCAATCAATTCGCTACATCACCGTAGCACTGTTAATTGATGTCATTTTTGAAACCGTCTATCATTTCACAAAGTAGTGTAGCAAAATTTTGAAATACGTTACACCTTTAATAATTACTTTATTGCAAATTAACTATCAAGCAAACCTGTAAAATAAAATTAAAATTTGGCAAATATTTGATGAAGTTATGAAACTTGATGGCTTACTTTGTACCTGAAAAAACGAAATTAAATTATTATCACTTTCATTAGGCTTTTGGATCCTATATCTGCTCATTATTAGGCCTATGAACGTTACAGTTAAGTCATAAACGGCAAACGCGTTACTTTGTTTCATTTATTAATTAATTCATTTATTTTCAAAAACACAGGCACCTTAAAATTTTTAAACTTTAATGTATTTCAAAACACAAACACCTAAAATACTGCTACGCCTAAATGATAAAGAAATAGCCGACTAACCCTGTACTAGAATCAACTGCGACTTGCGGCGATTCCGCTGAGAGTCCTATATACGAGCGTAACAGTGCTAGCGCCTATGAGCTAGCAGCAGCTTAGCAGGTCAGTCGCATCCAATTGGCCAGTGTCCCTTCGAGCGGTGAACAGCGATAGAGCTGAGCCAATGTATTTGATGTAAATGATTTGTTAAACATTTATTATTACGTTTTTACGAATACTAAGGCTGTTTTAAATATTTTTGTGTGCATCTGTTCTGTTTTTCTGTTACGCATAGCACGACAGAGATTATAAAATTACCTTTATTAGCGTCTGGTAGTTTGTCTGTAGTCGTTTTTTTATTATTCAACGTCGATGAAGTTTTGCATCGCCGTTATAGGCCCAATGTATAAAAGTAACTGCCCAGAAATGTTAATTTCAGTTTTTTTGAAACATATTAAACAATCCTTAAATGTTTATTTTACAACTTTTGTTAAAGGGTTAAAGGCTGCTGAATTACACAGGTTTACTTGTTTATCTTTGTTCTTATTAGTTGACGTTTTAAAACATACTTGTATTAGTTTTTATAGTAAATTTTAAGTAAGTGTATTTTTTACCAAGTTATTGTTTAGCGTGTCATGGCAAACAACTACTGTTTTTACTGTGTCGTGCTTAATTAGGCCGCCCAGAACGGTAATTCCCGACGGTTTTATCTTTTACTGCTGTTTATTACTATTGATTATTATTTTTTTCGGTATCTAATCTCCGAGTTCCGTCGGCCGATTGCTTCAAAATTTTGCCAAATAACGAGAAGTGTGTTCGATTTAATAATCTCAGTCTCAATTATATATTGGGTCTAGTAGTGACACAAATAGTATTACTAACATAAAGCTTAATATTAAGAAAGACATTCTTTCGACAACAGTCACTCGATGGTTAAAAAACATGTTCGTCATACATCGTTCAAACAATGTAGATATAAAGTCACAAAAGTAAAATATATAGGAATGTTAAATAACGTTTTGCACGTATACTTCGGTTATGTTTACATCGCATATGGCAACGGTTTAATACTTGAGACGCTTGTTTGTAAATTTGCCAAAGGTAGGCCTGCGTAACGTACTTTTACTAGGCCTACACAGCAAACCATGTCCAAGTGATAGAAGTATAAGGCAAGGGCCCAAACGGCGTGTTTTGCCGGTTTTATGTACAGTCATTGTGTAGTGATTATAAACATATACTATGTTTCTATTCAGAAAAAAAATATTGAAAACTATTGGCACCTGTGACGCACAAAATACACAAGCAGAATCGAATATTTCACTTGCAAGAAACTGCGTTGGCAATTATGTTTTATGATTTTTACGTTTTTATTGCCGACGTCTATTGTAAAAATAGAATGTTGACAAAAAATTAACTGTAGCGCCTTAGGTCACCGATTTTGAAGCTCCGAAAAGCGAATATCTTTAGCTAATTATTCCAATAATTGCTTCCCATGTAACGCCATCTATACATGCATTATACACCAACGTCAGACACGAATAGACAATCTAGGGTGGCAATGCGGCACTTTACACTTTCTGCACCACACGGAGAAAACGTCAAATGCGAGTTTTTAATTAAAAATAAATGCGTAAATTGTTCTTACGGCTCGGTGCAAAAGCGGAATGTACGTGCATTATTAAGATTAAGTAATCGTCAGTTTCGAAAACAGCTTTGATCATTGCAGTGCAGGGCGGTTATGTTAAACACTGTGTGTTGAAGTATTCATGTGTAGTCACCCTTTATTGCAATAATTAAAACTAATCAGTTCCAAAACAGCTGTTCTTTGATCTACGTGACTTTTTGCTGCGGCTACATTTACGGTTGTAGTTTGATCATCATTCGGCTGTTGATAATTAAACTGTAATCAGTAAAATAATCATAATCGTACGGCTCGGGCAGCAAATACCAGGCGTGATCATCTGCACCACACGTGAGACAAACCCAGTAACAGTCGTTGTACCACCATCCACCACCGAACGTTTGTAGTAGATGTAGTGGTGGCAGCAGCAGCAGCAGCAGTAGTAGTAGTAGTAGCTGTTGTTGTCGTCGTCATCGTCGTCGTTGTTGTTTTTCTTGTTGCTCTCCGTAGTAGTAGTAGTAGTAGTATTGTTGTTGCTATTGTTGTCCTAACAACCATCCACCACCGAACATCTGCGCGCACTGTCCGCTGTCGTAGTAACTGTAGTAGTAATCTTCGTTTAAGTCGTTGTCATGGTCTGTCGTGGAGAAGTTCATCCCATTGTGTGAAAGGCCGGAATAGCCATGTTGCTGATTGGTAAACTATACAGACAAATGTAACGAATGTTAAGTTCAAAAAGTCCTCCGTACGAAAACCGCAAATTTGGGTACTTTTTCAAAACGCATTATAACGCATTATTATTTTATTGCACGTTGACCGCTGATTCCCCGGGTGGCGGCACCAATGATGTCGCGCGTCACGCAAGCTTTACTTAAATTACTTGTTATATTAAAGAAAAAAAGTGTTAGAAAAAAGTCACAGACGGTATGATGAATAAGAAATAGCATTTCATACTATCTCAGGAAAGCAGCTAAAGATAGGAGCATCTGGCAAATGTTGAAATGAGACTTTATAAAACTGCTAAATAAGCAGATCACAGAAGACAGAAGAAAAACAGCAACAAGAAAAAAGATAATAACGAGAAAAAACCTGAAGTCCATTGCCGGCGTCTCCACTGTATCCGTCCACCCCCAGACGATATCCATTCGCCTCATCAGCGACCGTGAATGTCCACTACTACTACTACTTTTACGCTAGCCTCATGACTGACCGTGAATGACCAGTATTCGGCTGAGTACCAGTGACCCGTCGCCTCCTGTTGTATCTCTATCCGGAGTCTATACGACTGAGAGCTGGTTAACAGATGCACTCTCTCCAGACAGAGCTTGTAGTAGTAGCAGCGGCAGTAGTCGTGGAGGTAGTAGTAATGGTAGTAGAGCGAACTCGTCAACGGTTTTATATTCGGCGGGTTTCCCGTCGACATTGTGCGCTATACAAGCTTACACACTTACTTTCTTACTTAACAGATGCATTCTTTCCAAACCAAGCCAGAAGTCGGCTTCGATGGATCCGAAGCCGTTCTTGTAGTCAGCCCAGTTGAGCTGCCAGTCAAAGCTGTGTCCGAGATGCTGGTGAATAATAATCCACTCGAATACAGACATGAGTAGCGCGGGCTGGTTTGGCTGGGTCGGTATTGTGACGTTGACACTGACGTTCTGCGCCACGAAAACTATCAAACAACCAACATTTACAAGTAACGACGAACAGTTTTTTTACCAACCGTACTAACGATGGCGCTTATGGTACGATGTGTCGTCCCCGCTGTCTGTCCTCTGTAACGTTATGTACTGTGCCTAAACAGTACGCCATAGCGGGTAGCGATGGTACAGTTATGGATAAGACGTTGGTAAGTCCTATAGGCCGTCAACAGTAAGGTTCCATGTCGCTATCTGCAGCGGTTTGGCCGCAGTTTGTAACGCAAAGTTTTCGCCTGCAGCCGTTATTGATATTCATACAAATGGTTTTTGCTTATTAACTGATATCAATTTAACTAAAAGTAGTATTACGATTTCGATAAAAAAAATAAGTAAATAAAATATTAAATAAGGTGACGGACAGACACAAGCAGTACACTATAGTACGGTCGGCTTTCCCTAGTGCCAGCTGGCTTTTGTACTTGATACATTTTACGCGCGAAAGCAGCTACTGCTTTCAGCGCGTCTTAGCCATCGCAATTCTGTCCGTCGGTCCGTCGGTCCGTCTGTCCGTCCGTCACACGGGTGGATCAGTCAAAAACGGTGCAAGCTAGAATTGCCAAATTTTCACCGTCGGCTGCCTGAAAAACGCTAGTTTCAGGAACCGTAAAGTTTTTCCATAAATTTAAAGAGAGTCACCCCGAACAAGGGCACTAAATGAGAGGGAGTGCGTAAAATTTGCGATTTTTGGCCAATAGGTCGCTGTATCTCAGTAACGGTGCGAGATAGGGCCTAGGTTACTATTAATCACTACTAGGAAGTCGTACACTGGCTCTCGATTGGCGCCAAATTCAATGACTTTAAATGACCTTGAACGCCAAAATAAGGGGTTTTATGGATATTTGGCGACACAAGTCTATATCATTCACAAGGTGGCGCCACGCAACGTTATGCTATAGCCGATGTATACATATACATGGCAGTAAATAAAATGTCGAACTTGATCGATTTCAAGCATCTACAAACCGTTTTATTATCTGTAGCCTACTCTAGAATTGAGACTGTTTCCTTAATCGCCATTCGCCGGTGTATATTACGACGTATATTATTATAAATGTTATACTTCTTCTTACGAGGCCTGAATGAGTGAGTGAGTATATACGTAAATGAGCAGTTTCACAACGGCGCTTCAGCAGACGAGTTAATTAAGTCAGCTGAGTAGCAAGTAGCTTAATAACGTTCTTTCTTTTTTTACCGGAGATCATTTCTTGCCACAACGACGTGAATAAAAATTGATTATTTCATACATAAAACTGGTTGTGTAAAATTAACTTTCATTTCGCTACAGTAATGTCAGTAACACGGATGACGAATTTTTTTCACGACAATAGCTAGAACATTCTTTGCTAATTTTTTTTACCAACCTGAATCGACATCACAGAGGACAGCGGTATCGTTGACTCCCATACAAGCCAGGGCTGATAGATTGCTGATAGTGTCAATACAGCCATAGTACAGTCCACCGTCATAGGTGTATGGAAAAGAACAGTTTGACGTCGCCAACACCGCGGCTGTACCTGCTACAGTACACAGTAGGTAGACTATTGCCAGTCTTCAATGCATGCATAATGTAGTGAACTAGTGTGGGCTTAACTCAGGCCTGGTCTAGTCCGCGATGAAATCTTACTTATATGAAATTTGTAACAAAGTTTTGCAAAGCTAATACACGTATTTGAGCATTAAATTCGAAATTTTAATAACAAATTCTCGCACACCTTTCTCTTTCGGTTAGTTTGTCACACCTACCTTCCCATGCATCCATATACGTATCTTGTGTAACTCATACAATAAGGCGCACAATGAATTGAAAACACGACAACGCGTGTGTGTTTTCTCAACAGTTACTGTGTACGATATTTTGTGCGCTGTTAAGTTGACTCTGTTTAAAATAAACTCAGATCCTCAGTTAGAAGGTAAAACTGAATCTCGTCGCATGTCTCCTGTTTAATTAATGATATTGGTTGTGGACTACCCCTCAAGTGGCTTTTGCTCAGCGTTATTTTGTACGTATATTCGGCCAATCAATCAATCAGTCATTCAATTAACAAATCAATCGGCTGATCGTCATCAAACAGAATTTGCCGAAGCGCATGTTACGGGTAACGACGATGACAAAGTAGAAAAAAATTTAAAATAATAGCAAAACTGTTAAGCGTCAAACGCAGCATCGTCCCACAGAACATAATGCAACGTGCTAAACGACAAATCCACGACAAATTAAAGTGGAGTTTAAATCTAAAGAAAAATAGAAGCGTGACAGTGTACTTGTGTGCAAGTGGAGTTCTGTTGTCTCTGTGTTGGTCGTCTGGGTTGTCATCAGTGATGTGCGTGGAACAGTCGCGGTCGTTGACAAATGATACGATGTCACCGTCGTAGCGTTCCGTGGAACTAAAACTAGCCGTTATACAACCAATGTGTTGTGATAGCAAACTGTGCGCCCAGTGGCAACGTGATGTGCGGTCGTCGGCCTAACCTTTGATCTTTTATACTAAAAATTGGCACACCGGTAACTTTGTAATATATTGTAGTCATTTTCTGTGTAACAATGTGTGGCACCGTGGCCAGCATGTGCCCTTTGGGCAACCCTTCTATGTTATCAAGTTTTGTTTTGCTATTATTTGTGTTTTTTTTGAAAAATAAACTGTTTTTGTCTTACGTTATAAAAGGTTATACCAATTTTGATTTTGAAGTTTCATTTGTTTTTGCGTTAGGTGCCAGCACCAGCAGCGACAGAGACGGACGGGGGAGTTTCCCGTTCGGTTATTATAGCGAGGTCGCTTACTGCGGAATGTGTTAGTGAAACAGTTTTTAAAATACTATGACTACTGGACATAATATATGGAGTAACCTTTGACAACTTTTATGTAGGGCCACGACGCAATCAATGAAATGGTGTAAGGGATGCATAAACGCGAAAACGGTCGTTTCGAGAGTTTACCTGAACTGGCTACAACCTTTTGTCTGCCTCTCTGTGAAACACAACAAAAACGACAACACGTTTTTAACTACAGCCATATTAACTAACGTTGAGCACACTTAATCTGCGATAACGATCAGTCAACAAATAACTAAAAAATATTTTTAAAATCAGTTAATTAATCGATAAATGTTATTTGAAGTCATTTATCAGCCTTTTCATCAGACATTATATTTCAGTGTACGTTTTAAATATTTCTTATTTTTTATTCTGCATTTTACTCTTCCGCGCAATTAACCCATTAAAACGCGTAATACCATTAGCATACTTTTATCAGTGTCTGTATCTCGTCACGGTAATGTCTATAGCGTGGCAGTTGTTTGTTTCTTATAGCATTGTACAGTATTGACTGTCTACCATTGCAATTAAACAAGATTATATTGCATTGCATTAATTTATTTTTGACGCGCTACAGCTATGCTATAATGTGTCGTCTGTCTGTCTGTCTGTCGTCTGTAACGGATGTATTTTGGCTAAACGGTGCGAAAAGGACCTAGGTTGCTAGGTTACTGATAGAAAATCGCATATTGGCTTTTAAATGACATGAAAATCGCTGACCGTTGATGACCTTAAAAGGTCATAACGCATACTGGTATGCCAATCGTGCGGGATTGCGGCTAAACAATAAGTCATAAAGGGTCGGCGATGGCGACTTTGTCTAGACTGTTAGTAGTAACCATATCTCCATCTGCAGTGGTTTGACCGCAATTTTAAAAAAAAAAATTTTAACCTTTAATTGGCCATATCTTGGAAACGGTGTGAGATAGGGGCAAGGTAACTATAAATCATTAATAGGAAATGGCATACGCCCTGTCAAATGAAATAAAAATCATTGTCCTTGGATGACCTTTACAGTATTGCAACACGAACTGTAGCGCGTTTTCTTTGTAAGTTTAGACGTAGTTACATGTAAATTATTTTTTTTTAATTTGCAAAACACTTTCGCACTTAGATCTATCGTTTTAAACTGAAAGTTCTTATTACCCAACCTGGAAGTTGACGCAGTCTGGTTGCGCGTCATAAAAACTCGGTTCGTAGTAGAATATTTCGCAGAGTCTGCTGGTCTGCCGGTAGTTGACGGCCTGGCACAGTGACGGACAGACGTGATTACAAGAATTTACGCAACGAAGTCTTGATTGAACCGAGCTCAGAGTCTTGTTGGCGGGTGACGTCGCACATAGGAACTCGTCGTCGACGCTTTTCACCCACTGAAACTCGATCAATTCCCACGAAGTTGACTTGCCGACTAACGCCCAGAGGTAGAAAACGCAAAATACAGTCTGGAGATGCATGTTGGCTCTGAGCATTTCTTCTATTGCCGCTGTCGCTCGAATCGAAACTTTAACCTTTGTGACTGTACAATTGTTGCATGATTCGCATTATGTTATTTTCACTCTCAATTTAATTGAAAGATACTGACTTTATATGAAAGAGAAACATAACTGAAAACAATGAAAAATTATTCGCTATAAACTTATCCGTATTGCGAATGAACGAAGTGATCAAAATGCACTACCTGAGTAAAGCAAAATAAGGCCTAATTAGCAAGGAAAGACTGGAAAACTTAATTTAAAAAAGTTTTTGGACCTTTAAGCTGTTTAAAACCAAAACACCTTTTAATTTTAGTAAGCAAACAACTGCGCCAATTATTTTTTTAAAGATTTCGTATATATTTTTGCAGTTATGTTACGTATTTACGAATATCTAATTAAACCCAGGCGAAACATTTTTCGGCAGGTGTAAATAATTTACGTTTTTCCTTTATACCCCATTTACACGATTAAGCTGGCTCAACGAGCTGCTATATGTTAGCTGGACGAGCCAGCTCGATATTTGCTCAACGTTTGCTCGATGTTTGCTCGATGTTTGTTCGATCGTGTAAACGGGTTATTACTTTCCGAATATAATTAATGTTGATGCTTGCCTGATGATTTTTAACTATGGCGTCGCTGTTGTTGTCAACTGTTAAGAGAAGCGCTGACGTCATCACAACTGTAGCATAGCACACCAGACGCCATGAGTGCCACACCGCCTGCAAATCATCGTATTGTCTGTGACTACATCGTGGTGACAACTGAATGCTAACAGTAACACTCCACAGCGCGCTAGATTGTCTTCCGCAAAGGTCACGCCATGCTGACACCCCGGGGTGCTTACCCATTTAATTTTTTTAACATGTACTTTTAGGATACTAAATTATTAAGTTTCAGAAACACAAACATTTTTAGGAATCACAACTAAACTGTATTATGACATTGTGATAACCATTATAGGAATTGCTTTGTACTACATCACCTCATATGTATGTTTAAATTTGTATTAAGCCTATTGCATTATAATACAGCGAGTTCGTAACTAATTATGCATATTATGCGTGAGCAGCTTTGATGGCCAAATTATCTCTGGCAAGTTGGCAACGCGCCACATGATTATTGTTTACGGCTGTGTTTATATCAGTTATTGCCTTTTTGTGAAAATCGCTTACTTACATTGTAGAAGATAATTTTTCCTTTTTTTCTTCCTCTCATAGATAGTTCATTTTCCCGGATTTTGGTTCAGAAAGCATCCCCTCGAGGGCCTCGATCCTCGACTCCTATCACGCTGAGCGTTATTGACAGTTTGACTGCGAGCGATGGTCGTCAGAATACTCACAATTATACAACACGCGGCGTCGTCGCATCATATTGATATCTCCCTGCAGCTAACTGTTCAATTTAGACAACGGACACTTTGGCATACCATGATTGGCAGAACTATTGACCAGAATGACACTCACTGCCACTTCAACAATGGGAGAACGATTATTAGTCAAATGCAGGCCAAATAATGTCGTCTGTCTGTCGCCGTCGGTAGGTAGCAAACATTCATTTGTTGTTGCACGTTGCTGCGGTGTGCCGTCAATTCTTGTTCATATTTTCCAAGTAGCAATAATCAATGCTCCTTTTTCTTAGTACATTTTGTTTAACTCAAATCATTGAGCAATTTACATCAAATGTTGTTATTTGACATTTTAGTGGCAAAAGTCAGCAGCTCCAAAATGTTTTAGTCAGGTTAGCTGCAGCTGCTATTGGAAGGTTTAGACGGCTCAGCTTGTGCGATCTAAATTCAATTGACGTTAAGCCTAGTCTACTTTCAACAATTTCTGCTTTTGACATTAAAAGCTGGCACTTTTACTGCCAAAGAGAGTAATGTTTTCAGCTGAGTTTTTTTCTCGGTTAGCACGATAACTCATAAGCCGCCGCATATAGCTTGATAAAAATCTGCTCAAACATGTATCATGGCCCAGGTCAGAGTGTGCAATATTTTGATAGTAATATGAATCAGCATTTGTATCCAAAACCGAATTTTTGGATTTATGCCAGATAAGGCAAAAAATTTGTCAACAGAGTCTTGGAAAAAGTTAGGAACGAATTTGCAGTCCTGGTAAGGCAGCCCATACTGCTACGCAAAACTCGCCCTTGCTTCCCTAGCGGTGACAGTAACCACCGTCAGTACTCATTACGCCCACCCATGAAGGGATGGCCAGGCAGAGTTGGTCTAAGTGGTTTGGTGAAATACCACACAATATACTTGAAAGTAGTCACCCATGTCAACAGTGATCCAGCTTGTCATACAAAAACTTTGACAATGTTTAAAGGCGCACACAGACCGAAGGAAATAAAGTAAACTAAAATAAACCAAACTGCCAGTTCGTGCTCTTTGTACAGTCCGTGCAACGCAACTGAAACGACATTTCAGTTTACTGGGGGTAATTTCTGTTTTGTCTCTTTGCACACTCCTTAATAGCACTAGGCCAAGGCGCCATCTAGCGTAAAAACAGAAAAAGAAAGAGCAAAGTTCCTCCGACGAAGATGACGAGCAGGACTATAAAGCAAAGTCGGTCAATGACAGCAGTCGCTAGCATCCAATCCCTTCTCGTCTTAGCAGTTTTGTCGTTTTTCATTCGTTCTTCGTTGTCAATCGTGATCCGTGTCTCCAGTAGACTCAATATACTCGTCAACGCCCGGCCGTCCGCAGTGCTGTTTGATCGACCAGTTTCATCGTTCTCCTGCTCTCTGCTGATGCCGCGCTTATAGTCACTTTTGATGCTCTTCAAGTCGATATTTTGTGGTTGCGGAGGCGCGCTCATCGACAGCAAAACAGCTAATCGGTCGCAGATGAGTCGTCTCGCCTGACCAAACAAAGCACAGATATCTCAGAAAGCGTGACCTGCATATTCAGTTCTAAATTTTATACAAATTGTCTCCAGTTTCCACACCAAAATTATCACCATAATCATCACCATTTCATTTTAACTGGAAATCAGTGAGTAAAGTCGGACAATAAGGCAACAACGAAATCGCACTAAGTAGCTCCGACTCCACGGGAAGAATTTTGGCGCCTTAGCTTCCCCAGTTTACTTTCCAAGCCTCCTTAAGAACTAGAGAGGCAAACACGAAAAATGCTGCTTGACGATAAAGTTTTTCTAATCAGCTCACTAATTGTCAACTCTGTAACCTATTGCTCGCGATAGTTGAGAACATCTGCTCATAAAAACAACTGCTTGTTGCACTAAATAACAAAGTGATTCGTGATTCTTTACGGGTGCTGGAAATTATGCTTTCTGACGATAGACAGCTTGCGTAATGCTCTAACATTCTGCCCATAAAGCATTATCGATTGCAATGTAACAATAGCAATAAAAATTATTACCGGCATTAAAATAGTTTACTCGTTGACCCTGTAGGCAGCTATGGTCTACGTCTATCAAGATCATTTATTATTAATATTCAGTCTGAAAGCTGACTGTTCACGCGGAACTGAATGTCCGTAGCCCTATGCAAATGATTCACTCTGAAACTGTTGTTTCAAAAAGTATGAAAATAAAGTAAACTTATGATGCATAATGTAAATAGTCAGAGCATTAGGCCTACAAGTTTGAAAATGACAGATGATTGGCATAAGCTAATGGCATTGCAGCGAACAATTAAACCAGCGGTGCAGCCCAAAGTCATGCTACCGCCATAATAATGTGCCACAGTAGATCTATTGTTCGTTTACCGTCCCGCTGAAGGTAAAAGGCCGAGTTGACCTTAGTACACATTTTGTTAGCAACTTACTCAAGGTTGTTTGCGAATGATCCGTGGTGAGAATCAGCCGCAACCTGAAAGTTACCAGTTCGATATCACTGCATCGAACCCGCAATTTTTCCGAGTTTACTCTACTCTTAACAGCCAGACGTACCAGTAATGACCCAATGGTAATTTAACGTCAGATCAGACTCAATTTGCCCGGCAGTAAAACAAACAGGAACACAATGAAGCTCCGTCGCAGCGTGTCATGGCAATTCTCAACTCGCTTGATCAGTGAACCATGAGACAGATAAGAAGAATTTATTACTGACTAGTCCACGAGTAGCAGTGCTATATAATGCCGACATCCGCGTTGCCATGACGACCTACTTGACTGACTTGACATTTTCATTATGTAACCGCTGTTATGCGTAGCAGCGCGTTCATAAAATGTCCCCCATTGAGGCCTAAACATTTTACGGAAAAAGCACATCAAGCAACGATGGGTCTCTGACAAGTCCAGCGCAATATCCCGCCGAATATTCGCCGCATTTCTGTTGTAGCAATTACAACGTTTTTATAGACAACTTATGAAAAAATACCAACGCAACACGTTGTTTTTTAGTTGTAAACAATAAACATCCATCAACAGTACATATTTAGGGCCGGTTGCACCAACCGATTTTAAGTACGGACTTAGTTAGTGCGTGCAAAGACATTAGTCGCTACAGTACGCGCCCCATCCTGGTTGGTTTAAAAAATAGAAGACGAGGCTGCATAGAACCGAAGCTGTCGTAACTGCCATTAGCTAAGGTTCAGGGTGACTGAACCGTGACTACAAACGAGGCTTAACCAATGCTAGGTCTAGTTTCCTGTCGGCGCTTGAGACAGTCAGCAACACGTACGCACTAGACGCCGACATCTAAACTTGTTATCTGTCCTACTGACTGACCGTGGGTGGCATGGGCGACGGAGCGACGGCATTGGCTCGTGTGAACAGGTGCACGATGAATATCGATACCGCCAGCGACACAAAACACATGATCATCACGAACTGAAAGTAAATACCTGCATACACCACATCAAACCGCTTTGAACCCATCTAATGGACTGTAATATTAACCTCAACGTAGTTCTGCTATTAGAACAATTCCAAGTGATCGATTAATTCGACACAATGTCATGCTGGATCAGTCCACACTTAAAATTTCCGTATGTTTTGTGGCATATTTCAAAATGCGGCGCTCGAAATTAGGTCAAACTACAAACATTGGTGGTTTAAATACAATACAATATTCGTTTATTTAGCGCTGTCACGACAAAAATATGCTTGCGGGTGTAATAGTCTTTTGCCTGAGTGGCGAATAAACATACTTAATAGTTAGGGCGTCAGACTCGCGATCAAGAGGTCACTTTAAATTGCTATACTTTCCGTAAATTGTTCACACGCAATGCTTTGCTCTGTCTTGCTATAGTAATGTGGTGGTGGCCGAAGGTCGCTGAATGCCCTGTGACTATGGTAACCGCGTGTCTGGCGTCCTGGCAAAACGTAACAACGATCTAGAACTATCACTTGCATGGCTGGCTGGCTGACAAAATAATTATTATTACTAAATATAGTCATTTGCTAACCAATAAGCGGAATGGCTCCGGACTTGGCCGGTAGATGATGGCTTATAGTCAGATGATACACACTGAGCGTCAGCAGCGTTGTCATTTCTACAATTAACACTTTACTCTACAAAATACTATCTTTATCTTTAGAAGCATATCAATAAAATAATGTAACACAGTGTTAGGTAAGCATGGCCATCCTTCGCCGCAATAATCAACCCTATCGTATTTGAAACTGTCGTCGACGACCAAGCCTATACGGCGTATAGGCTGCGTGTAGATTTGGTCGCATACAATTGTCACTAAACAAGACAAGAAATTTGAGCAAAGCTCACGAGACGCGCGAAAGCCTATAGCATTTCCAGTTCAGTAGTTATAGTTTCGAAAATTGCATATCACTTGGACTCGGCCCATCGGGACCATAATACACATCGGCCTTATGGCGTGT
>Ga0209671_1000698_pt1:0-22500 | contig 24130 bp, 21 predicted proteins | sample WorMetHERISLAND2_2_FD_187401 | JGI IMG/M metagenome (GOLD analysis project Ga0209671, IMG submission 187401) | Marine gutless worms symbiont microbial communities from Max Planck institute for Marine Microbiology, Germany - Olavius geniculatus... | ecosystem: Host-associated > Annelida >... | reverse complement strand
TAAAGGTGTGATAATTGGTGGAGAGCTGCTACGTTCCACTATCAGTACAGTCACATCAGCGTCAGAGTACAGTGTTGGGTTCCCGTTGTCGAACACTCGCACCGTAAGCTGGTACTGGTCCCTCAGCTGTCGACTGAAGCTGGTAGCTGACCTCACGACGCCGGCGTGGTCAACGTAGAACTGGTTGTTGCGGCCGGAGATTATGTCGTAAGTAAACGGAGGTCCGTTGGGGTCGAGGTCTGCATCCACCACACTCAACGTGAAGATGCTCACCCCCAGGCCGGCATCCGTCTACACAGCAGCAGCTCATCATTATTCACAACAGCTCATTAATATTCGTAAAGCTCACTAATATTCATCACAGCTCATAGTCATCATCATTAATCATAGACTCAGTGCCCATTGACGTCTGAGACCTGCTTCGTCACCTTCCGACAGTTGCTTCGATCCTGTGCTAAGTGGCTTCGCTCCTTTGCACCACTCCACAACATCTTCTGTCCACTATTGATGTGGATGCCCCCTTTTATTCCTGCTGTCTACATTCCCAAACAGCAATGTCTTAGTCAACTTACTTACTTACTCACTTATAGCTCTTCACTGTCTTAGAAATACTGCCATACAAAATCACACAGCACTATCTGCCACTCAACACATGCCTCCTTAACCTAAGCCAGACAGACCGGTACTCGATATACCATTATGTACCCCAGAGGGACGGAAGGCTGAGTTGTCCTGGATGGTTGGTTATATACCAAATGGTTTACCGATCCACAATTGTGAAATAAGTCAGCCATCTAGACAGTGATGAACTGATAGCGACCTAAGCGGGAGTCGATCTCATGACTTTTTGATCATACCACTAAGCCACCTTTAAGCAATTTGTGGGCCGTCATAATGGGATGTTTCCTTCAAATATATCAAAATGTCAATTCGCATGTATAATTCTGCATTCTCATAGCTCTCTCTAACGTGCTTGCTGGGATACAAAAAATGTGCAACAAGTATGTGAAATTTGACAAAAATACAAGCACATGTGTAAGTAGTAAGTAGCCTAATCAAGTCGAATAGCTTGCAAAGTGCGATCTAACAGCTAGTCAACAATGCACAACGTATGATAAATATATGTGGCATCTGCATATTATGTACAAGACATGATAAAAATTGCATAAATAACACAAATAATGTCAGCTGACCAGAAAATGCAAAGAAACACAAAAAATGATGCGATAGCATAATATGCGGCGATATGCCAAATTATGTGGACCTTCAAAAAATTTTGGCATAAAAGTTTGAAAATGCCAGAAAACAAAAGATATGTGGATTTGGGCAAATACATGCTAGATCACGCGATCACGTGATACAACTGGTTTGCCTAAATATCAACCGATCAAGTCATAGCATGCTAAACTACATGCTGTTTACTACATTCTAAACTTTAGTAAAAAAATTAGACTATCAAGCCTTGCGCAAGTCTAAGGCTGTCCAAGGTAGTTGCTGTGGCATGCTGTGATATCTATAGAAATGACGTCAGCGTCTACCAATAGCTTTTGGCTTAGCTAACCCTGCCTAGCAGTAGCTATTAGCAGCATGGTCATATCTTGGAATGATAGTGTCTGAAAATCTGGTCCTGCGAACGTGACCTTTTGACGTATGACCTTGAAATTCAACAGGGTTATTGCAGTTGTTGCGGTACATGTTTGCGCAAAATTTCATCAAGCAATGTGCAGTGGTTCAAGAATTATCATGAAAACAAAGAAAGGGATAAAAAAACTCAGCAACGATGCTGAAAACAATACTGTTGTCGCTACTGCGAACAGTAATGATGTTCAAATCAAACCAAGTGAACAGCAACAGCAGGCAGTATTATGGTATAAAAATGCTGCGCATACATTAGCTGCCTACCACCGCCTGGCAGTCACGAACAACAAAACAAAATCACCAGGAATGAGTTTGACTTCGAGACTGGCATTTTTCAAGGCTAAGACCAGGCAAGTGGACTTGGAGAAAAAGAAAAAACCAATAAGTAAGTAAGTACGTAGTTACTACTACAGTTGTGTTCTATATTGCACATCGAAAAACGGCTTAATCTTGATCAAACTATAATAAACCATAAAAATGCTCAGTCAAACATTGTTTCAATGTGTCAGTGAATATATCATGCAAAGAAGAAAAACTCATCACACAGAACACTAGAGACCAATGGAAGTAAGTAAGTAAGTAAGTGAGTGAGTGAATATTTACAGTGCACAATGTCAGCCAGTGGCCGAATCTGAGGCACTTGGCTGAGCCGCTAGGGGGAGCAGTAGGCCTGCTGGAAGCAGTGAGATTGAAGGAGGCGAGGGAAAGTGTCTGCAGAGGTAGAACTATAGGTGAGTAGTGAGTTCCAGACTGTGGGGGCTGCAATGCTAAAATCACGGGAGGCAAAGGTTGTATGGACACGTGGAACCAACAGAAGATCGGTGTTGGCAGAAGGCAGAGAAGGTGTGGGAGTGTGATAATTGAGCAGAGAACGTAGATAAGCAGGTTGAGAGGAGTTGAGAATGTTGTATGTCAATGTGGCAAGTTTGAATTCAATGCGTTGATCAATTGGGAGCCAATGCAGATCCAGCAGAATATCAAATAAGTGAATACCACGAGGGAGAGTATGACTGGCAAGAACTCTAGCAAGTGTATTTTGGACGTGCTGAAAACAAGGCCAGTTTTTTTTTGTTTTCAAGCTGTCCTCGAGGTCAAGGTCAGTCCTAAAGAACCCCATCCCTAAGAATTACCAGTAATGAAAAAATTAACAAGTACAACTAAAACATCAAACAAAAGTGAAAAATCCATAAGCAACAATCTTACTGGATTGGGTAGGCGTAGCCTATAGTCTCTTAACAATATCATATCATTTAACAAAACAGCAATTATGCGAACAAAGAGCAGAACGCAGACGTGTAAATGTATGAACAGCTGAGCATCACTAGCAACCCACAAATGTTAATTTAACTACAAACGATGACCATAATTTGGTAAAAGGTGGAATCACTGTGGCAACTCCACCCAAATCGTTGTTTGTATTCGCCAATGTGGCATTACAACTGACAGTTTGGTTGCGCTGCAAGTTTTGGCTGGGGGGTTTGACCCAGAATCCCCCTTCCTCTTCAGGGACTCCATCATTACATTAGAAATGCCATCTAAGTCCATCAAACATTTTAAGCAGAGTGCACGAATTTGACAGACGACAGACCACTACATTATGGAAAAATGTGTAGAAATAGGTGGAATTGCTTGTGCTGGAAGACACGATTTCATCTAAAAATAGCCAAAAGTCTGAGCATTAGCGGTGGTCATGCGCAACAAGAACTAACAAAAAGAACTAACAAACACAACTGGTGGAAAAGTGTCAAAACAACCATGCAATAGCTCACACTACAACTGCACTAAGAAACAAAACTGTGAGAGACAATCGTTACTTACTACTGTCGGCATTGTATGGCTATCGTCCACCTTAAAAGTCATCAAAATAGCACATGCCGCATTACACCATACAGCAGTCACACTCTCTAACTAGAAATATGCCAGCCTAGTGCCGACAAATTATGCGGTGTCCAACTGTCCATCTAGAGTTAACCCTAACCCTTACCATCGACCTTAGGAACTCAGAAAATGCCACACCAGCTACTCCCGCCTTGGCAAACGTTCAGACCAATTCTGGTTTATCTATGTCTGTACCATTTGTACCATTTGTTTTCGAGTTGAGTCCTTTATGAGACAGACAGACAAATGGGAAAAACCCGTAATGAAAGCTGTTAGAATGGCTACATAGCAATTAATTCATTGGCCTACAGCCACTAGACTATGTTTAGCACACAACAGCCACAGTTGTCAGTCGGTCACGCAGCCATGCTGAGCGTATAAAGCTAGCAACAGTCAACGAATATCATAATTTACACAAGGAGCCAACATTTCGGCCAGGCCTTGAACCGCATAGTTAGCAATAATTTTTCTTTGATTATGATATATTAATGCAAAAAATATGCATTATGCCAAATATATCAAAACACGTGGAATTACGAACATCTGCTGTAGTGAGCAGCAGAATTTGGCAAACCGGTCAACAATACTTTAGAAAAATTTGCTGTGTGCACAACACTGTGGTCCCCAGCGGTTAGTATCATAAAGCCGCAAATTGCTCATGATAGGGCAATGATAACGTATTTGCACCTGCAGAGTAGCGGTGAAGTTTTGGTTAGTGAACTGTGGTGGCGAATCATTGACATCCAGTAACTCGACAGTGATGTCAGTTGAACTTGTCAGAGCCGGTACTCCAGTGTCTACTGCAATGATCTTCAGATGGTACACTGACAACTGCAACAACAGCAACAATAACAGCTTCAACTATGATCACATACATCGCACGATGAGAGTTTAAATGCAAGTTAGCTAGCATCATCCGTAGCTCATGCTGAATGACAAAATAGAATAGAAAATGCATAGATGCAAACATAGGTAGAAAGCTGACATATCAAATTTCATAGCAATTTCATAATAACATGCAAATCTTTTTCACTCTTTTCCACTGTCTCGTATTTTAGAATTTGGTACCAGCAGTTTACTTACTACTTGCCAGCTCCTTGGCGTTGAATGTTGTCGCTGTGATGCCAATTCCGAACCAAAACCACAATTTTTCAACGAAACTAAACCCTCCGTGATTCTAAACTGAAAACTGCAGTTATTTTTAACCAAACAAAAACCAAAACCAAACCGTAAAAAAACATCCAGTACACCCCTAGCACGAATGCTGCATCACATTTTTAGTACAAAAGCACTCAAAAAGCCGAGTGGTCAGACCCGTTACCTGTTCGCGGTCATAAGCACGAGTATTAGTACCTGTTCGCGATCAAGTGCGGCTGCCACGTGCAGAGTGCCAAGCTGCGGGTCAAGCAAAAAATGTCCGTGATCATCTCCAGCGATCAGACGATATTCCACGCGACCGTTCAGCCCTTCATCCACGTCTATAGCTTCCACCTGATAAACATAAACACACTCCACTTCAATCTACCATAGATCTCAACTCTATGCTTAGAACATTGCGGCCACCTGGGAAATCAAAGTACGATATTCTATGCAACCGTTCAGTTTTTCATCCACGTCTACTGCTTACACCTGTCAGACACACAAGCAACCATAAATCTCAACTCTCTGCTGAGACTGGATGGTGCTGCCACCTGCCTCGATTGACGGTACATGGTCCAGCTCTTCAAAGGAAATCCATCTCAGAGATAAGGAGCATCGCCTGCCATATAGAATATCATACTGTCAGCTGTCACCCGTTCACAGGTGGCCAAGCCAAACCATAACCCCAGCCAGTAAGGCTGGTACTCAAACCTACCCCAGAGGGATAGAAAGCTGAGTTAACCTTGGTGTTGATGGTTAACCTGTTCTCAAACAGTCACCCATCCAAGCAGTAACCACATGATAGCGACCCAACTGAAAGTCAAAGCAATGACCCCATGATTGCAAGTTCAACAGCTTACCATTACACTACCAAGCTGCTGTATGTAAAGTACGGATGACTTGGAATGCTAAGAATAATCGGTATATTCCCATAACAGGCAAAAAATGACGTACACAGAGAGACCTGCAGTTGACTAGTGTTGACAGCGACATCCTCTCTGACAGATGACAGACAAACGAACGACAAAGCAATAGCAATAGCCTGACTGTATAGGTGGCTAAAATGCTAAGAATACCTGAAGTAGACTGGTGTTGACTGCAACATCTTCCCTGACAGCGGCCGTGTAGTTATCGCGTGCAAACATCGGCCGATTGTCATTTGCATCCACAACCAGAACCTTCATGACGGCTAAGCTGCTTAACGACGGGGTGCCACCGTCACGAGCCTCGATTGTCAAGATGTATTCCTTAACGGTTTCATAGTCTAGAGCTCGTGAGACAACCACCGCTCCTGAATGGACACCCAAACATATCCGAATTTTTTTATTCACAGCTTGAAACAGTAAATAACAAGCTACAAGAATACATTTTTGTAACTTCAATAAACAACAACAGATTTTTTTAAAATTCTACACCAACAAAAAGAGTTATTTTTTCCAGAGATTCTGTACCGTGGTGTTTTTGTTGCCAACCCAAACTTTATTTCTGCAATCTAACTTTTACACCATCTTAATCACTCATCATATTTTTTGCACCCGAGATTCGGCGGGTTTCTTATCGACACTGTGCACCATACAAATCTACTTACTTACTTACTTAATTACTTTCCCTGACGGTATAATCTTAAGTACCAGTATTTCAGTTGATGTCTTAGTTGAACGTTTAACAAACGAAATCTTTTATAAGTGAGCGAGCAGTTTCTCAATGCCAAATCAGCAGATAAAAGTCTATTTTGAGCCATAGTAATGTTCATAGTAACGATAAGCTTTAGTGCTGGAAAAATATGCTAGCATTAATTTCCCCAACAGCGCAGTTTTAAGTACCGGTTTTTGAGTTGATGTCAAAGTCTTGGGTGACAGCATCGACAATGGTGTAAGAGATGTCGGCGTTGATGCCAATGTCACGGGACGTCGCGTAAACCCTGCCGACACTTGTGCCAACGGGTGTCGCTTCACTCACCGACACCGAGTACATCCGACGTTCAAACTCAGGAGCATTATCGTTCACGTCCAGCAGTGAGATTGTCACCGTCGCAAGCGACGTCAGCGATGGAGTGCCCTACATCGACCAATCACATTACAAACATTTACAACTAACAATGAATTATGTCAGCCAATGAGATTGTCACGCTCGCCAATGACGTCACAGACGAATTTAACTAAAGGTGCATGCAAAGCCAACAAAATAAATCAAAATGTACTCGACAAATTATACTAAAAACTTAGCTTTTATGCCAGTTAGATGCTGAGTTATTATCAGCAGACTTTAAAATCTGTTTCGTTAGAACTTATTTTGTGCTTGATACAAGTACTTACACGCTAAAGTTGAAGATTTATTTTTGTGGTCAGCGCTGCTGTAAAATCATTCGAACACCTAACCTAGTTTGGCTCCGGATGATGCCAAATCCTGTCTAGAGTCCAGCCTGATCTGGATCCAACAAACCACCCTGATGTGGTGGTGGAGCTTAGTGCTTCTAATGCTTCGAGAAACCAAAAAATTGTAAACCTGAAGATAAGGACTAAGACAAGACCATATGGTAAGAACGACCACACTAACAGGTCACGAATGCTAACTGAATGGTGAATTTTCAGCTTCTCAGCCATCTGTGGCTTCACATAGAGTTAGGATGATATCGGGCTGAACTGATACAGCCTAAGCAATGGGCAAACTGTGTAATAACCTGCTTCCACCAAAAGTAAGCTAAGACTGACCTGATCAGATGCAGAGACAGTGAGATTGTACAAGTCCTGCTGTTCACGGTCCAACGACTGCAGCAGCGTGACAACCCCTGACACTGCATCAATGCTGAACAGCACCCCAACATGCGGGGGCTCCATGGAGTACCTCACCCGTCGATTCACCCCCAGGTCTGGATCCACTGCTGCCACCCGGAGGACGGGGGTCCCCACAGATGCGTCCTCCAGCAGTGAGGCGGCGTAGTGCGGGCGAGGAACAAAGCGAGGAGGATTGTCATTGACGTCGGTTAGATGAACGTCGACTGACATGCGACATTCTAGGCCACCGCCGTCTCGAGCAATTACTGATAGATGGTGGACCGACACCGACTCGCGATCCAACTGCTGCTTCGTCACCAGAATGCCTGTAATACCAGCATAAATGTCATAATCTCTGCCAAGTGAATGTAGTGAATAAAGAGGTTTATGTGTACGGTCACAGGTAATTGCAAGCCATCGCCATCCCACACCAATACCATCATATGGTGTTGAGACGTTGAGTAACAATCCACATGGTTGGCAAGAATCAAACCAAGACACGACCATGTAAATCAGGGTTGAAAAGGGGGTTTTAAAAAAAGCTCAATACAGTAAGTTATATTGACTTTTGGCATTTGGAAATCAAACTCGGGATTTTGGAGTTAACCCAAATTTTAAAAAATACTTTAATGCCCAACTTGATGTTTTAAGGTCTTCAGCTCCGTTCCTCTACATTCAACGCAGCTGTTGTCACGAGGACTATGACCCAATTCGGGAAGCACACCTTCTCCATCTGTGGTCCAAGTATTTCAAAGAAAACCAGATTCCTCCTCACATCAGAAACCTTCATTCTGCTCCGATGTTTTGCAAAGCTCTCAAGATTTATTATTCCACAAATGACCTATACATGCCTGTGCGAAATGCACAATTGGTCTTGTGGAATTGGTCTTGTTGTTATACGGCACTATAACTTTGTTGACTACAATCACGCTAAAATATTCAGCGTAAATAAACAAAACTGACTGATGCAAACATCGACGCTAAAAATACAATGATCATCCGATTCAAGTAAGTATTTAGTACAGCGCAGTACACAGTGCACTACGCAGCATAGTACACAATACTCAGTACAGCATGCCGTACACAGTACATACTTATATCAAGACACAAAGCAAGCTGACCGGAGCGTCGATGAATGCTGAACATATCGTGCTCATCTGACTCGAGCTGGTACTCAAGTCTTGAGTTGCGAGTCCCAGGTTCATCGGCATCGCTGGCGGTGACACGCTGTATTGACGTTCCCACGGCAACGTCCTCCGCCACTTCACACTCATACACCTCCTGAAACGCACAATGGTTGAAGGGGGACTTACAATCGAGGGAGAGGGGAGGGGACAAGGAGGCAGCTTGATAATACGAAGATTTGAGAATCCAAAAGTTTGATAGTCGGGAAGTTTTGGGGTTTTTTCCTATACGCATCTACACACGTTGACTCAATTACAACATTTCCTCTCAACTAAGAGTAAGGTTAGGGTAAAAGTTAGGATTAGGGTTAGGGGATACAGGTAAGAATTAATAAAAATGCATGTTGCAGTATACACCTTCAGACTATCGAACCGTCGGATTATAAACACACAACCACAATTGGTCGGGTTGCTATCAAATGGTTACTACATTGATGGGTGACTGTCTGTGAAAAGGCAGACCATCTCGGTACATAATCAACACCAAGGTTAACATGCCTAAACTCACCGGTTGGCACACGGGAGCATTGTCGTTTGCATCGAGGATGTTGATGGTAACTGTTGTTGTAGCAACATGAGCCCCATCGGTCGCTAGCACCGTCAACTCATAATTTCCCCGGTCTTCCCGGTCCAGCAGTTTATTCACATAGAGCTCGCCGGAGCGTCGGATGCCAAACTGTCCGAGGGGGTCCCCTGCAGTGATGTGGTACGTCACGGCGTTGTGTGGTGCTGCATCCGCGTCCGTTGCCGTTACGACCAGAATGATCGTTCCTGGCGCGAAAGAAAACAATCAAAATGTCGTTTTTATTTACCCTAACGTTTTTAAATTAATAGCTTCTGCCGTCCGTTTTACTGCGGCTAGATGGCATTAATTTTACGCACCAGTTAGGTGGAATTGCACTTGCCGTGTAAAGGTTTGACCTATTGCTACACATTTCTCTGTAGTGTGGTCTGTCAGCCTGTCCATCGTCCATCACATTCGTGGCATGCCTAAACTGTTCAATGGACTTGGCACACTTGTGAAATCCAATAACATACTGCCTTAGATGCGGGTCAAATGTCCGCATCCGCCTTTTTAATAGACAGACGAATATATGATGACAGAGTAACCATACAGCAGAAAAAAAAGTTTATCAAGTTTATCAGCATTTTCAAAGTCGTAAACCTAGTACAAAAAGTAACCATAATAATGGTAATCTGACGGAGAGCTGTAAGCTCCACACAGAAAACTTCAGAGCAAAGCCCTGGACAACAATCATATTTTAGATCATTTTACACCCTGAACATCACATCAGGTGACACTATTTTGTTTGTTACAATTTTTTCAGAAGCTGCACCAAATTCCCTGTCAATTCCTTGAGTTTTCCAGAAGTTTTCCAAGTTCAAAAAATTTCCCAGGTATTCTAGGTTGTCCAGATTTATGGCCAACTTGGATGATTATAATGACATGCTGTTCAGAAACCAGTCACTGACCTGGTAGTGCATCCTCGTTGACGGCGCCGCTGTAAGACGAATGCTGAAACACGGGAGCATTGTCGTTTTCATCACCGACCGTCAGTACAACCTCGGTTGATGCTGACATGCGTGGGACGCCACGATCGACAGCTGCGACCGTAAGCCAGTACTCCGCCACGGACTCGCGATCCAGCGCACCAATCAGAGAGATAGCACCAGTCGTTGAGTCACATGCGAACACATCTCGGACCGACTCGTTGGCCAGCATGTAGTAGAACTGACCATTCAGACCAAGGTCAGCATCCTCCGCAACAACCTGCATCCATGTAACTACGTTTTTAAACTAGCTTAAGGCTAACCACTGCTCATGTTAGCACTGAATAACACCGGCATAACACAGACATTGGCTGAGGTCAAGTTTCGCTAAGACTTTAGTCTTAGACTAAAGTCTTGACTTTGGTCTCGACTTTGAACTTATCTACGAGCTGGGCTTGACTTTAGTCTTGACTTTAGTCTCGACTTTCAACTTGACTTTAAATAGATTTGACTTTCGTTTCTGATCATCCATCTTCTTTTATGTAACAGTCGAATAACTGCACGAATACGATTAGTTAATTAACATTATAGAAGTGTTTTCCGGGCCTATATTAATCCGATAATGTGTGCAATATTAATCTGCTTACCTATATGGCCATTTTGTGGACACAAAAAGAATTTTGTACAATATTTTTAGCAATGCAAGCCAGTGATGATGTCATGATTTACGCGGGTGTCATCTGCTGAGTTAACGCTAGTAAGTAGTAAGTAACAAAACGCCTATTATTTATCAGACACCACACTTTATTTTACTAGACAAAAAGTAAATATTACGCTCAAATAATGAACTGGGACGTCCGTTTAATCAAGCCAAAGCATAATTGTATTCTTTTTAACATTGGAAATTGCCAGATGATTTTGGTCTTGACTTTAGACTTCACTCTAAGCTTAGACCAAAGTCAGGTCAAGTTCGGTCTCGACTTTGGGCTTAAAACAAAGTCAAGTCAAGACTTTAGTCTTAGACTAAAGTCCTAGCAAAACTTGACCTCACCCATCAGATGACTTTATTTTTTGACTTGAACTTTAACTGAGCAAATTCGCTGAGCAAAAGCCAAGGCTGAATGCTATGGCATGCACTTGGACCAAAAATTAAAAAAAAAACTCTGGTCTAGTCTATAGACTTCAGAAAAAAAGATGGAAAATAAACGGAAAATAAATCAACCAATTACGCTAGACTTGCTTATTTAATTGCCACGGCACACGTAAATGTAGTCACCAATCTAAAAGAGTGAGATTATGGGTGGTTGTATAACTGCAAACATTTTGGCGAGAGATCCGTCATTAAATCAGGCTAGTACCTGTATGACTTGTGTGCCGGGTGGGCTGCCTTCAGTGATGACAGCGGTGTAACGATCAGTCTCGAATCTCGGTGAATTATCGTTAGTGTCACCAACGTGGATGAGTAGCCGAGCGTGGGCGACCAGCGGAGGACTGGCAAGAGTCTCGGCACTCAGGATCAACTCGTACATTTCTCGAGACTCACGATCCAACGACCGAATAGTGACAATATCACCGGTGCTGCTGTTCACCGCAAAGTTTTCATCTTCAGACTGGCTCTCCGACACAAACCTGTACATCGGAAATTCGTTTTGCACAAAAAACGAACAAAATAACAGCAACATTGAGCATTTAAGAAAAACAAAATTCATTGAAATTCGGATAAAAAATGAGCAACCGATGACTACCGAAGAAACATCAAATTCTGCCATGTTTCAATGGCATCACCATAACGCTTTTACAGATGGGCTGGAAAAATAGATGCCTGGAATTGTTGAAATGAAAATAAATTAACAAATTTGTCCTAGGAGAGTTGGCTTAAGTCCCGACTTGTAGGGTAAGTGAGTGAGTAGGGTTTAACGTCTCACCCGACACAGTATAGGTCATTTCGGGGACAACCTTTGCAGGCAAAATTGCACGTACACATAATAACGAAACAAAAAGTTTATCCTTTGCAGAAAGTTTAACCTATATGAAACACAAACCACAAAAAAACGATTTAATTCACCTAAACCTAAAATTGTAAGAACTGCCAATTATAACTGTGCATATGTAACGTATCGATAATGGCAGTTCTAATAATCTTCCCCAACTCATGGGATCAACTCATACATTTCATAGGACTCGTGATCCAACAAACAGACTGCAATAATTTCTTTTTCTTCTTTTTTGTTTGTGATGCTATCGAATTTTTCGATGAATAAAGTTGATTAATAATGCCACCACTGCTACTGTTTGCTGCAAAGTCATCATCCTCAGACTAGGTCTCCTACACAAATCTAGGCATATACGGTCATACAACAATAACAGCAGCAGTAGCCACAGCTCTTAGTCGGCTGAACAACGTAGGCTGAAATGAAATACAAATGTCATTTTTCACCTGTCCAAAATATCATCTACTTTTCTAATTTTCATCCAAATTTTGTCCGTAACACAGGTATTGTGAATTTCGTTTTTTATCCAAAATCATAAATTTCTGCGTGATTTCATTTTTTGTCCAAAACGAGTTTCCAGTGTTGCTACCTATAAACAGTAGTAGTAGTTAGTAGTACTAATAATAGTAGTTGTAGTAGCAGTGCGTACTGCGTACCTATACGTGATACTGGCGTTGCTACGTGCCGAGACTGTGCCCACCACAGTTGACACAGCACAGTCCTCGAGTACACTGAATCGGTAGAGTTCACGGTCGAATGTCGGAGGCTGGTCCTCTGCACCCATCACATATATCTCGACTGGCACATCCACGTGTGCCAGCGTGTCTCGGTTCTTTGCTCGGATGAAGAACTCAAAAACTTCACTTTCTGCAAACACACAGGGCTTAACTAATACCTGCACTTTTATGTGCAAGCGTTAGCTAGCTAGCTATAGTGTGTATTAGCTAAGGTAACTCTGTCCGTCTGTCCATCTGTCTTGGTGTCTGTCACGTCCCAGTACCATTCTAAGACCAGGTGAGATAGAGACCTTGGATTTTCACCATATGATAGCCTGGAATCTCTAGTATTTCGTGACAAAATTTCATGCCACTGGGTGAAGGGGTCCCCACGAACGAGAGAGAGAAAGAGGGGCACCCCTTAAAAAACGTTATTCTACCATTATTGACTCGACTAACGTCAAAATGGTTGCAGATAGGCAGACATGCTGCTTATCATAACAAGCACTGGCGACGAGCTTCTTAGAAATGTTAACATCGATGACCTTGAATGACCCTGAACCCTAAAAATATTGATTTCAAGTGATTTTTTTTGGTGATTTTGGCTGCAAAAGAGTGAACTGCGATAAAATGGATGGAGATAGACCAATATTACCTGCGAACAGAAACTGCCATAGGCTCTCATGCATCTCATAAGCATTAGCTCATATGTCTTGTTCACTTTACTTTATGACAGTATGTAGACTGTAGAGGCCTAACTAACCTGCAACTAACCTGTTAATGTAGAAATGACACTTAAATACATAAAACTTACTACAAATTTTAAAGGTACTGTACCCAGCATTTACCTGATCAGCTTATTTTCTGTCCAATACAAGTTCTGTCGGCTAAATAGATGATTTCAAAGAAAAACTTTAGAATAATCTAAGAAGATTTCACATAAGTTGAATCCATTTTATGATGCCTTACTAACCGGTTAAGTTATTACAGTTCACATTAAATAGCTGATGCTAGAATTTACGTGCTATTTGGCAGATACATTCCTTGACTCCAATGGCACATTGTGATAGATGGTGGTCCCAAACCCCCCCCAAAAAAAAGATCAGAGGGTCGAAACCCAAAGCCAAAACTAGCAACTTACTGCTCATTTATAATTCACCGGGTGACAGCACCAATCAGCGATTCTGCATTTTATCGAATTACTTCGACGCTTGTTTTTACAAGGCACGCACCTACAGATGTCACACAATGTCACATGAACGCCTATAAAGTTATAGTTGATCACGTACCAAACTGTGACAGTGAGGCCTTGGTTGAAATAAGGCCGGCCAAAGAGTCAACTGAGAAGTAAACGGAAGCACTTCGATCCTGACTGCTAGAGTCCGAGACAATCGAATATTCCACGTCAACACTACGACTGCTATCCAGCTCCGACGATGCCACCTAACCCCGTCATAACAATAATACATCTTTTAGTCAAGACAAAAAGTAAACCTAGTCACAGTATAATACAATAAGTAATCCTAAACATAAATTGAACGCAAATGTAAAGTCCTTTCCGAGCCACTGGGCAGCAATGATCTCTGTTTCCTTAGCTCTTAGCCAGACATCAGTTTACACTGCCAAAACCACAAATCCAAAGCTAGTGACTCGTGCAGTGCATTTATTTATGTCCCATGTTTGACAATGAAAGCATTTAATTCATGGAGCAATTTCTGGACTTTTGGATGCAATTTTCCGGGATGAGGGGAGACTAAACCTTTAACCTTCAATGTATCTGCAGTGTAGCTTTACTACTGACGTGGAATGCGGTAGAGAATGCAAATACAAGCCCTAACCACGACTCTAAATAGTAAAACTAATCTTAACCCAGCACATACGTGCAACGTACCTTCACCACCGAAGTGCCGAGCGGTACGGATGCAAAGACGTTGGCTTTGTACTCGGACATAAGGAACGTCGGCATGGCAGCATGTTGGGCCATCACATGGACTCTGACCACGGCATAGGCGGCACGACCACCCCCATCCACAGCCGACACACGGATCATGTACTCGGTCCGCTCCCGACGATCTACTGATGTACGTGCTGTTATTGTACCTAGAGACATTCACACAGCACGGCTCATGCAATCACATGACAATCATCACAATCACTTGCATACACTGCAAGACCACAGACACATAGACTATGTACTGGGCTCACTCACAACGATTTACTGAAGTCCTTGTTGTTATTGCACCTACAGATATTCACACAGCATGGCTCATGTAATACATCGACCACTGTGTACACTGCGAGACTGCCCCCACACATAAACCATGTACTGGTCTGCTCGGTCTATCTACTCAAGTCATTGTTGTAATAGCACAGGCCTACATACATTCACACAGCATGGATTAGGTAATCATGGACCACTGAGTACACTGCAAGATATCCTATTTACAGCTTCCAATGCTCCCCTAAATCTCCTCGCTGATGCAACGAGCCCGAGGATAAAGTCAAACCCTTTGGAACAGTCTGACTATGAGTCTGGTAAAGTCCAGTAAAGTCAGCACAAGCATATCATCATGAACTGAAGCCAGTAGTCCATTTAAGCTCATACACTGGAATGTAGGCTTAGGTTATCGGTAACCTCAGTATTCCATCATTCTGTAGCCCAATTCTCACCCATACATTTCCGTACTACTATATTTCGTACTTTTTAAAATGTACATCTGATTGTTTTCCGCATCATCTGGGCCTAATCTTTTACTGTTGCATGCTGTATTGCAGTACTCTAAGAGACGACATGAAAAACTTTTGAAAGCATAATGGCAAAACATCATATCTGTATACTGTTTTCTAGTCATTTTCTCCAAATGACACTAACAATAGATAGAATGCTGTCGCCTAGCACTGCTGTAATTCTGGTCAGGAGTCTTCAACTTGTTGAAGTTTGACCATACGCTGAAGAAGAAGAAGATTGTAACTGAAATCGTAGTTCACTAAGCTAACCTGACTGAGAGTCAATGGCAAAGACTTCGTCATTGTCTTCACCAACGATGCTGTATGTGACGTCACCATAGATGTCAGTGTCATCTCTGTCTGTTGCTGACACTGTAGTCACCGTCACTCCGACCGGCTGCAGCTCAGTGAGGTCAGCATCAAACACGGACTGACTAAACACCGGACTGTACGAGTTCGATCGGCCCACTGTCACCTGGCACATCGTTACCATAATTCTGATTTATTTATTTATTTATTATAAAAAAACTAAGATTAAAACAAGTTTGACCAACCCATCATCACCTGGTACATGATTACCTCTATCTTTAAATACGCTCATCGGCTGTAACACAAAGTACAGCTGGAAATAAACATAATTTTTTAAAAGTTAACTTTACATAAATTGATCTAAATGAGATGGCATAAAAGCTAGTATGTAACAAAATACTGCAAACTGCCAGCCAAAACAGCATATTCCAAATGGTGGGGGCAGCTACTGCAGAACTGTGAAAACCTAAACATGTGCAAACACAATACATTATAAATAAATGACATGATATGACACCGGGACAAAAGTGAACAAAAACTAGTTCGAGGATGGGAACTTTCCAGAGTATAGGTTACAAAACCAATATTTAATCAGCAACTATCTTGGAAAAATGTGGCAGTATTCTTTCCAGGCAGCCAAGGAAGTGTTGGTACGCCACATGAGTCACTTCAAGCACTGACGTCAGCTGACATCAGCATTTGTGTTGAATAAAATATGAATATCACCCACCTTGACTTGTGTGAAAGCACTGTAGACGCCGTCAGTCGCTGATACGTTGAGAACGTATGTGCTCTGTATGCTGTCAGCCAGACGCCGGGCCGAGTTAGCCGTACTAACCACTCCCGTCCGAGAATCGATTACGAACGACTGCAACCAATCAATATAGACAAATAACCATTTACAACAATGACTAGCAGTGCTTTACAATATATGCCCATTTTAAAAAATGAGATAAATCCTAAAAATTATGTCCAGATTTTAAAAAAAACTACACTGTCAAGCATCATACAAAGTTAGCTGCAGTGGCAAACATAAAATATGAGGTTTAAAAATGCCAAAAAACGTGGCTGGCAACCTTTGCCCCCAAATGCAAAAATTCTTGAACAAAAGTAAGTAAGTAAGTAAGTGCAATACTTGGAGGGCACGATGTCAGCCAGTGGCCGAATCTGAGACACTTGGCTGAGCCACTAGGAGCAGTAGGCCTGCTGCAAGCAGTGAGTTTTAAAGAGGCAACGGAAAGTGTCTGCAGAGGCAGAACTACCAAATACAAAACCAAAATTTTGTACATTATCTGAACAAATTTTGATCTACATGTGTGCCAGAAACAAAGAAAATCCGAGGTGGTCACGTGGGGAATTTTTCCAGCACTGGTTGACTTGAAACGGAACAAATGATCGACCTGTCTTTCGTTGCCATTGACGATGGCGTAGGTGAGTCTACCGCGGTCTGTGACGTCTGCGTCAAAGGCCTGCACGGCGGTGACAAACTGACCACGAGGTGCTTGGTCTGAGACCGCTGACTCGTAGACCGGTCGGTCAAATGTCGGCTGATTATCGTTCACATCTGTGACATACACTGTCACGATGACTGACGAGGACAGAGATGGAACACCCGTATCACTGGCCACCACAACAAACCTGAAACCACGCAACCAATCACTTAGTCAATCAATCCGGGATTTTATTTTTCTATACTGCTATGTCCACTAGAGACCGGTTAGATGAAGGTCCAATCCAGGAAATAGTCAGATTTCAATAAATCCAGGATTTTTAAAGTGAACTTAATGGTCGTTACGATTCCATCGACTGTCATGCCTCTGCCAATGTGAGACAAGAAGCTAGCTATCGCAGACAGAGCGTATGCATATTTCATCAATATTTCACAAAGTAGTGTAGAGATGCATTTATGGTCTGGTGGAATATGTAATAATAAAGTTATTGCAAATTTTTTGCAGAGTGTGCCAGTGAAAGAATTTTGAAAATTGATCAATAATTGGTGAAAATATGGACAAAAGTAAAGTGCCACGTTTTTTGGCCCACCATATACATTATAAACTTATGGCTTTTTGATGACAGCAAATATTCTGGAAGGTGACCCTTCGAAAAACTGATTAGCTATTGGTCGCAATCTGTGATAAGTGTTTTGCGTATTCTGAATATGATCTAAGAGAATTCTTCATCGATTACCATTAAGAAATAAGCTGTCATGTGAGAGTTTCAAGTGTATCTTAGCAACCTATGAACGCTGTAACTGTAATTGAACCACATTTAGCTTGCTCAGTATATTTTTTCTCAATTTCAGCTGCAGTCATGCGTCATAATGCAAACAATGGTGTAGTCTAGACCATCTAAGCCTGGTTTAAAGTATGATACTGTTCGCTCGCTCACCCACTCCAATAATGCAATATCTAGTACGTACCTGAGTCGAGCAGCCTGCTCGCGATCCAGTGCACCTCGGATCAGCACAAGACCTCGCTCGGCGTCCACATGGAACAGTGCTACATCATCCGGTGCGGCGGGGTGCGGCTCTGCGCGGTACGACAACCGCGCGTTCACACCAGTGTCGGCGTCGCTAGCCGACAGCGTCAGCAGAGCTGTACCGACAGGTGCAGCCTCTGAGATATTCACCGAGTACTGATGACTGTCAAACACTGGTGCATTGTCATTCACGTCCTAAACAGACATAGATCACAACATTTACTACACCATTTTAGGAACAGCAGCTTCCTAGAAAGCATCTTTTCCAAATTCCGCTATCCATGTCTTTAAGTAGACTTGTAGGTTGAAACGTAACTAAATAAGTTGATAAATTCATCAAATTACAACCTTCATATACATTGTTGTTGCTGACGTTTCGGCAACTGCTGCTGCCTTCGTCGGAACGACTGTCCACCAGGTGTCGCTGTGGCGGACAGTAAGTAATCATAGAAGCTATCCACTTTGCCAAATTCTGCTGCTCAGTATAAGCAATATTTTTCAATTTTACTGCATCCAAATTATTAAGCAAACTCGTGTTTCTGGTAGCATTAACTATCTGTTAAATAGCCACCAATTTAACTGGCCAATTTCTGCCAGAAAACTATATTCGTCATCGAAGTAAACTGATGACCTTTTATGTCTTTTTGGATTATTTTAAGTACAAAAGCATCTGTTCAATAATCATTGCCTCCTTCATTGGCAGAATATTGTCACCTTGCAGTAGAATATTGTTCATTGCTGAAGTAGTCAGTTGATTTAGTAAAACTTATAACAGTTTTGTCAAAATGCTTTGCAAACTTGGATTTGAACTGAGAAATAAAAGCAACTACCAGCCAGTTGTGTAACGCAATTCCACAAAATTCCATGTACAGTGTCCTAAGCCCAGGCAGAAAACATATGAAAAAAACTAAAATTTTGTACATTATCTGAACAAATTTTGATCTACATGTGTGCCAGAAACGAAGAAAATCCGAGGTGGTCATGTGGGGAATTTTTCCAGTACTGGTTGACTTGACATGGAACAAATGACTGTAATGAATGTAATAGAAATGAGTGGCATACCTGGACGGCAATGTGTACGACTGTGTCAGCGACAGATCCAGTGACGATGTCGCTAGCACGTAGTGTCAGCTCGTAGCTCCGTGTTGTTTCATAGTCCAATTCCTCCAACAGTACAACACCACCTGTGTACAAACAACGCCACATACAACTACTAGTCGACACATACACAGGAGTACAGTACACATGGGCGTACAGTGTGTGATCCTCTGATGGTGACGATGTTGCTAGCGTGTATCAGCTCACAGTACTAAAATGTTGCAAAGTCCAACTCATCCAACCACACCACACCATCTGTGTACATACAGACATACTACTAGTCACCACACACCACACATGACCAATCATTACTCACAGCGGTGCTGTGCACTAAAAAGTTGTGGGAGTGGGGGCAGTGTTTGAACTGTGAAAAATTAGCTGGGGGTTTAACTTTTAGACGGTCAGAGCCCAACCAAAAATTCTGATTTAAATCATATGTATTGAGTATGTAGCTGACCGCCCAGAACATAATTTGACAGTGTGTTAGGGAGTTGAGAAAACAGTTGGGGGGTTCAACCCCCCTCAACTCCCCTCCCCTGGCAATTCAAACACTGAGGGGCTGGAAAGTTGCAATTTCTGACAGACAGCTGCACTGCTGCAACTTCCAAATGCAGAAGATTTCGGGTGTTCAAGATTTCGATTTTGCCTCACATGACCCCTAAAAAAGATTTCAACCCCAAATGTCACATTTTGGAAAGCAATTTTCTGGCAGACTAGATTCCAGGAGAGGGCACCTGCCCTTGCTCGCCAGTCCCCGCCACAATGCACAAACATACTTAAACCACATTTGTACAAATATACTGCAAGCATTAAAGCACAGTCTTACATAAACGCATAAAACAGTTTTAAATCTTCTGTTTTTAGAGCGGATGAAAGCAGACACAACGAGTTGCACGTTTTCACTGGAACTGGGAAGCAGACGGAACAAAAACAGAACAAAAACAGCAACTGTGGGTGAAACAGCATGCATAAACGAACCACCAGAACAAGACAAAACAAATATGCGAACAAGTAAATTGCCTGGAATAAACACAAAAATTTAAAATAACACCTTGAGATGTTCACTCATGGTAAGTACAAGCACGTCATGTAAATTTGTCTCATAACAGCTCACTATAATTGACGTCACAAGATCGTTCAGCAAAAGCACACATCTTCCAGTCCATATTGAATTCTGCTTGTTTTCTCACATTTATGGCAACAATTTTCCTCTCTGATGACACAGAGGGCGTGGTCAATTGGAGGACAGCCAACTTATAATCACCAGCTTTTTATAGTGTTACAAAATACTTAGCAATAAAAAGTGGATAAAATGAGTTGAAGTTAACTGTTTAGACTACTTTATCGGTTGGTGCAAGCAGCAGCAGGCACATAAACTGAGTTTGACAAATTCAAACAAAGCAACACTGACAATTAACCAAACGTTGCCATGCAGAAGCACAAGAAATCGTTGTACATCCAATACACTGAATTATGAACTTAATAACTGGCAAACTAAAATTTTAAAAAAATGTGTATTATATAATAATAAAATCAGTCAATACAACCATGTGTGCAGCATGCCACTCAAGACTGCCTTTCTTTGAAACGAAATAATCCTAAACAGAACTATAGCTCAGACATGAGATAAACTGGCCATTGCATAAATGACTGAAAATACCGGGTGGCCCGAAAAAAACGTCCCGAACATTTGCACGTGTTATGCAGCGAAGTAGTCAAAATAAATCAGCAAAAAAGCACGTGTGTAATGAGCAAACATCCTCAAATATGTGTAGAAATTGTCGCTTACAACACTTCCATATTAGCCGAGATAAAAAGCAAAATAGTGTTTCACATCATAAAGCAAATTATGCAAGCGGCTCATCATTTACGTTGCCGCTCGTACGCAGGCTACACCAGAACGTCACAATAGGCCGAATCTTCATCTCATCAACCAGCTGACCAGCAGAAATGTGCTGAATAGGTCCTTCATTTTCCTTTGCAACTGCTGCCAGACGCTTTTCCCACTCCTATGTGGCATTTCTGATTCTGAATGTCTGATGTCAACATCATGCCATCTGTCTCTGATAACATTCTGAAGATCTTTGAAGTTCGCAAACTATTTACGCCTTTTTCATAGACAAGTTCTTGCAAGACATCCCAAACTACGTAATCTAGCAGAGTCAATCTGGTGAATACGGTGTTCTTTCTTGTGTGGTGATTGAATCAGGCGTGTTGTCTCAAAGAAAATTTTGAGTTGTTTTGATGCGGTGTGATGGAATGCTGTCTTTACATAATTCAATTTTTCATGCACCTTACGTCATTAAGCGGCATTCAGTGGTGTCATAAGTGATGTCACTAAAATTTATAAGTAAGTAAGAGTACACATTGGTCTACAAATGCGCATAAATGAAATTTACTTCCATGTAGTATACGCGCCATTATAAATATGCAAAGTTCGGGACGTTTTTATGGGCCACCCGGTATTGCCACAAGATGTACTTTCTAAGCTGATAAAATGCATTTGCAAACTAATGAACTTACAGTACTCCCCAGGCTGGATTTCAGGCAGAGAAAAAAAACTAGGGAAGGAAAGGGGAGAGAAAGCACGAAACAGTAGAAAGGGTAGAAAGAGTAAAAGAAGGGAGGGAAAAGAACAAATTCTGACTACACTACTACAGCCTTGCAGGCTTCCATACAATGAACAAAATACGTCCAGCAGCCATGCAGCATGTTAGCATGAAATGAATGCAGAAGCTGACGATCAAAGGCTGCATCTCTCATTCATGTTCATGCTCCATTAACAACTTTAAATGCTCTCTCAACAAAATCATAATGACCCAAATAGCTGTATAATAGCACTTGCTTGTCAATCAATCAATTCAGACCAGGACGACAATTGTGTTAGAAATGACGACGGAAATTTCCCAAATCAAGTCAGCACTATTTAATTACCTCCGCCAAGAAGATTATATTTTTGCCAGACTTTGTTTGTCTGTAATAATAATAATAATAATAATAATAAGTGAACATTTATATAGCGCACTATCATTTCGAAGAAATCTCTAGTGCGCTGAATGCGTTATCAGTACATCTG
>Ga0209671_1000697_pt1 | contig 24137 bp, 12 predicted proteins | sample WorMetHERISLAND2_2_FD_187401 | JGI IMG/M metagenome (GOLD analysis project Ga0209671, IMG submission 187401) | Marine gutless worms symbiont microbial communities from Max Planck institute for Marine Microbiology, Germany - Olavius geniculatus... | ecosystem: Host-associated > Annelida >... | reverse complement strand
AGTTTTTTACATAAATTTTTAATATGATGAATGGCATCTGCTTAAAATTGCTTTAGGAAGGACAAATAAGTTCAATGTGTCTCAGCCTTGAAATAGGGTAGTGTTTAAACAGTTTTTAGTACCAGTGTATTACTTGCAGTTTGTGTGTTATGTGTTTATAGTGAATTTGATGTACGTAGACATGTATCCTGTGAGCGATGTACTTCTAGAGTGACTGGTGGTTTTGATACCATTAATAATCAGGTTTGTAGTATAACATTATAAAAATAATAGTTCATAGATTTAGTTTATTATGTTATTGCAATTTACGGGACTTATGTGTGAATGCAGTTTACAGAAATACACATTTTTCTATTTACCAGGGCTGCTACAAATTAGAAATTGTTTAATTGATTAATTTTTTAATGTCAGCCAAGATAGTCAATTAATTTTGATTAAATTATGTAGCCACCAAGAAAACTGCAGAATTCAACTACTGGTCATTGCAAACTAAAGCAAGACCGAAAAATGATGATTATGTTGTAGGTTAGACAAACTGCGTAGCCAAAGCTCACATAGTGTTGACCATCAAACTAACACTATGCAAGTAAAAATCTTGATGACATATCTTATGCAGAATAAAATTAGATTACAGATGTTGATCTTCACTCATTTTAGGCTGTTAAGAAGTCAATTTAAAAAATTTAAATGCTTAATTTTTTAATGATTAATTGATCATTAATTTCCACAGCCCTACTACTTACAGTATTTGTATACTTGTAGGTAATTAAGCACTAAAGTGAGAAAATTAAGAAAAAAGAGAATGTATGTCATGAGATTAGTGGATATGATTCTACATTAGAGTTTGAAGACTTAGGTTTATGGTGTTATATTGCGGCAGTACAGTTGTACTTAGCACCGTTACCAGTAGCATTTATAGTAACAGTTTGGCTGCATACAATAAGAAGTTTGTCACTGTCAATTAGAGATGTGCTTTGCTGTGTTGTATAGATTGTTGTCTGCAAGAACAATTCAAAGTCACGCTATATGTGCTGTAATGTGCTTGCACACGAGATGATTCACATGTTTGACTTCTGCAGAGCTGATGTCGACTTTAGAAATCTTGAACATTTAGCTTGCACTGAGGTGCAACTTTGTTGATTTTGTTCATTTATTTCCGTTGTCACACAGAGCAAAAGCTACAGCACCAGGGCCATCGATTTATAATGCATATTCTGCATTACGATACGTGATACAGTGTCATATCCAAAACTAGTAAAATATGTTGGCACCATGCTGCCTAGAGCTGTGCAAACTAACTCTAGCTTTGACCTTTGACCTTTGGAATTGAAAACTGGCACACCAGCTAGGGGGCCTGTTCCTGTTGCAGAGATCCTTCACATGATTTTGGTTTTGCTGTACCTTTTCATTTTCTTTTCTAGTTAGGAGGCTATACTATAGGCAGACAGAATGATGGACAAGGACCCATATTACAGCCTGTTAGGATGGCCACAAAATGAGACTAGAAATTGCAGTTGTTAGCAAGAACTGGACTGGTTTTATGCTAGTAACAAAAACGATATTAAAATTTACTTTAAAATTTACTTAACGGTGTTAAATAATTAAATTAAATAAAGTGAACATAATGTGTCATTTTTATGGTATTCCAAGTAAGCTGCACACCTGATTGCTATCTGGAGATCAAGTGTATATTTTAAAGATATTCATCATGAGTTTGTAGTTATGCAGTTATATTACTGGTGTACCAGTATCTAACTGGTACAAAATGGAATGTCCTAGCTCAGCATAAGTTTGTAGCAGATAATGTGACACAGTCAAGAAACAGATCTGTTGGATGGCAGTGCTGGTAAATGGTGCTGGCAAAGCACTCTGTCTGTCATTATCTTAATACCTTCAGTATTGTCACTGCTGTGTGGTGTAGCTTGTTGCAACGTGTTGCAGATACGAGCGTCATCAATGATGCATTGCGCATTCATCACAGCGTGGTCTGAAGGCGATGCATCGCCATTTAACTACAAGCAGCGACATGAGGTGAATATTACTGCAGGCAGGTCATTTTGCACTCACTGTTGTTCAGTACTCAGAGGGAGTGGGTGGCTTGTTGGCATGACAGTAGAGCATTGGACTTATGCCCTGTTTATATGATGAAGCTGGCTCGATGAGCTCTCGACGAGCCAGCATCGTTTACATGGGACATTAAGATCAAAACAGGTCGTGGCTTTGACTTCCGGTTGGGTTGCTGTCAAGTAGCAACGCTGGGCAACTTTTTTCACATCATGTGCCTCTGTCACCAAGCAGTATAATTAATTTTGGTACCAGCCAATGGATAGTGATGCTCTGTGGCTGGGAAGGTAACCGTAGGTCTGATGTCGCACTAGCGTGCGTCAGTCTCAGTAGTCTGTCTATTTACAGTCTCAATGGCCTGGACTGGGAGATGACCACGATCCTTTTTACTTTTTCTGTGCGTTGTGTCCAGTATTAGGCAGGCTTTGCACCACTGTGCATGATTGTACATAATAACCGTAACGTTGTCTCGGTGTTAAACTTAATTTGTGTGCAAACGGTCATCTGTAAGTCAAACGTTAGCTCAGTGGTGTGGCGATTGATAGATTGTCTATCACATACTTACTTTCATTTACCCGATGTGTGAATTTGCATGTGTCAATGTCTTTTTTATTTAACTGGCCCATTTTTTGCAGTTGCGCAAGGTTAGGTTAAGCAACAGTTCTGGAAGTTCTTCGGTGTCTTTTTTTGTGCAGTTTGATTGTTCCTCTGTGAATTGTTGCTCAATCACAGGAATGTACAAAGAAGAAAGCGGTCATGTCGATTATGATGGTGCGAAATATTGACGAAGCAAAAGCACGTGCTGCTGTCGATCGAGTTTTTTCTCGTTGTTATGCTGACAAAGAACCATTTGGTCGAATTCCTCGTGCTAACTCTCGCGATCCAGAACGTATGCTCGCCGAGGGTGCGATGTATGGCTATTGTGATAAGTGACATTGACATTGTGTTAGTGTTATTGTTTGTAGTTTTTGATTGACAGTAAATGTAACTCATTTGTTGTTTGACTTTCGTCAGTGGTGTCATGGCCAGGGGCAATTGCCAGCCCTTAAATTTTAGCCTGTTGAAAAATTTTCCTTTATCCAAAACTTTTTTTCAAAATATAAAATGTGGGGCTGTTTATTTTCCATTTTGGGGAAACTTAGGGGCAAAATTGAGACTTTGACCATCCGTTATATTGTCTGCTGGAAATTTGCAGCTGTCCTTCAGAAGATTGCAACTTTTTGCTTCTCTTCTTGCCAGCTTTGTTAACCCATGATGTTGCTGGTTTTCATGCTGTCGCTGTAGTCAAGGCCGTTAGTCCATTGTGGCTTTGACTAAGTAGATTAATTACTGATTAATTAATTAGTTTTCAAACAATTCTGCTAACTATATCTCATTCTCATTCCGTCCAGTGACTGTAGCAGGGTCCACGTGTCTGACAGATGGACAGACCGACCAAGCTGTGTTAACATCTGTTACAATAGCCGGCATTGTTGATGCTTTCAGCAGCACTGGCGCCTAAAATGGGTAGCTTGTGAACGGTTCTGAGAGCAGTTTAGTCACATTATATTATTTTTGTCAGTACACTACATTTGTCAGTAGCCGATAATGCTCATATTTGCAGACTATTTGGATAAGTTATCTTCGGTTAGTGCTGTTGCTCCATTTGTGCATAATGGCTGTGCCACTGCCTCGAATAAAGTAACCTTTCACTTCAGTACTGAAATATGTTGTAATATCGTGACACATGACGTTTAAATGAAAGAATTATGTGCAGAATTAAACCAAAATAGTTGTATTTCTAAAGTCAGTCTGATAATATAAGAGATAAACAGTGAATGGGAAAGTATAATGCTAATAAAACAATAATGCCCAGTGACAAACCCAGGTGGATAGTGAATAGAAATAAATCCCGCATATTTTGATAGAGGGTTATCCCAAAAGTTTCCAGCCTTGACATATTAGACAACAATATTTTCTATGATCTATACATCAGTGAAACGTACATTCTTCACGAACTCTAATGAGTCGGTGCGGAAATGACGCCGTTGTAATTTATGACGTCATATAGGTCTAAACCGAAACGATTTGGAGCGCTAACGCAAACAGCATAGAATCACGCTCACTGTTGCGTGACAATTTTCCAGTCTGTAGCTAGGTTTACCAAAGTGGAGCCCCGTGACATCTGATTTTGTGAAAGCCCTAACAAATACGTTTGTGAATTTCTCATTTGCATATGTGAATATATAATAGCCTACATTTGTGCTAGCTGCAAATAAGAGCATTTGAGTCAATTACAGCTTCATGCAAATACGAGGAGCATTCAAAATTTTTGAGCCTGAATATATTGGACAAAAATTTTTTATTGTCTATATATCAGTAAAAGGTACCTACCTTGCATATTCGTGTGAGCAGACTGTGAAAGAGCCATCACTGTAATTTATGACATCATAGAGCATTAAGCTGAAACGATTTGGTGCACTAACGCAAGCAGCATTTGAATCAGGCTGATTGTTGCATGAAACTTTTTCAGTCTGTAGCTGGATTTACCAAACCTTGGTCTTGGCATCTGATTTTACGAAAGCCCTGACATCTGCGTTTATGAATTTCTGATTTGGCTCTGAGAATATACTATAGCCTAATCTGTGGCAGCCGCAAATCAAAGCACTTTAGCCAAAATATGATGCAATGCCAATATCTGAGGACATCAGAAAAATTTTATAAAAAATTTAACTGTTAATTAACAGTTATCACTTATATCACTTATGTTAATGAAAGGCCAATCAGAATTTGTGACTAGTTACATGGGCCCCTGATGGGCAGGGGGGCTGGGAGGGGACAGAGCGAGCCCTGTGCAATTTTCTCAAATTTCAGCACTGCAGTTACCTAGCTGGCTGTTCATGACTGACTTTCTACACTGAGACCACCATGCATACAGCATACCCCCAGTGATTATTATCTGTTTTGAAATCTGATAATGATGGTGTCCGCTATCCATGTAATGAATGACACGAGCCTCTTTCATTGACGCTGGAAATCGGTTCTATTTATTACTCTGTGACGTCATAAATTACAATGATGTCATATCCGCAACTGCCTCATTAGAGTTCATAAAGGATTTACGTGTCACTGATGTATAAATTGTGGAAAATATTGTTGTTTAATATGTCGAGGCCGGAAACTTTTGGGATGACCCTCGTATGTGGTATCCGTGGCTAAATGGACATGTCTACTTTATATGAGGAAACTAAAACCTAACAAAATTATAAGAAAGCAGCAAGTTTGATAAGTTGAGCAAGGAACGAGATAAAACCGAGACATATGGCAGCATTTCGGGCTAGCATTAAACACAGAACTGTCACGTTTACACGACGACAGCCAGCTCGTCAAGCCAACTCGTGAATGTTTGCAATATTTCACCGTTTAAACGATCAGATAGCTGGCTCATTAAGCCAGCTCATCGAGTGCTCGTCAAGTTGGCTTGATGAGTGCTTGCAATATCAAACGTGTGCTTGATGAATGCTTGGTGTATGCTTGACGAACTATGCCATTGCAGTCTATACACATGAACCAGCTTGATAAGTGCTCGCATCTCGTATCATGTCTATAAACTGTCAAGTCATCGTTACTCGTCAACGAATTCATAACTGAAATTGGTCCACTTTCATAGGCCTTCTTACATTATGTAGACCAAGACCAAGACACAAGTTTATTAACAGGCGTGTTGACTCAATTGACAGCTACACCCTAAATTACTGTCAGTGTCTAGTCTAGACCCTACCGCAGAAGGACCTATATTTAGACAGTAATTTAGGGTCGAGCTGTTAACTCGCCTGCCTGTAGACCTACATAAAGAGATTGTGACTAGAGTTAATATGTAGGCCTACTACACCAGCAGTTGCAAATTGCAAATTAAGATTTTGCAGGCGGTGGCGCACTGAGAAAATGAAGCCCACTCGGCCGTCTCCATATTTTGAAATTAAAAAAAATCGATCTGAAGGTCAAAATTATTTTTTGTAATTTCGAAATCTGGAGAGGAGCTTCATTTTTCTCAGTACGCCTGGGCCTACAAAATCTTAATCCGACACTGGTTGCAATGTGTTTTGTAGGCTTACATTCACTTGAAGACGAACGTTTATGGCCATCAGTTTATTTTGTGTAACGTTCCAACAAAACAGAAATATGTGATGTACGTAGCCTAACGAGCGTCATGCTGGTTAGGTCTGAAGGTGACGTTAGCAAATAATGTATAGGCTAGGCCTGTAGACAGTTTTTAGCGTTCAATCGTTTGAGTTTTGCCTACCAGCCGCGACCTTTGACTTGTCAACAAGTGGACACAAGTGCACGACCTCGAAATGTATTGTTCATCACGCTCGAGTACAACTGTGCACTGACAGATATATGACCATCCGCCGACTGATTTACGATTTACGTAGCATACGTATGAGTGCTCGCTCAATATAAATGCCATGCAGGCCTATCCAGTGCAGTTCGACTTTCTAGTCTGCGCCAGCCATCCGTCGTCTGTCTTTCCGGGAATACATGTAGAAATATCCGATCGTCGGTGCCGCAGTAAGTTAGTTTAGTGATATTTTTTGGTCGCCAGTTTTTGGCCGATCGTTAGGTCGAGTCTTTGGTACGAACCGTACAAGGTGTCGTCTGTCTGTCTGCAAGGGGAACAATTTCGAACTTGGGATTGAACAGAGATGGAGTAGAAAAATATGTACGTTTTTAACAGATAAGTCGCCACATCTTAGAAACGTTGAAAAAAGGCCAAGGTTGCCACAAGAAATTTGAGCTAATGCTCACGAGATGCGCAAAGGCATATATAGCAGTTCCGGTTTAGTAGTGTAGCTGAAAATTTGGGTGTTCACGCTAAGTTAATATACAAATACCAAATTCTCTATCTGGCTGCGACACAAGTCTATAATATCATTCACAAGGTGGCGCCACGCTACTATTGTTATGCGATCCAGATAGAGAATTTGGTATTTGTGTATTAACTTAGCGTGAACACTCAAATTTTCAGCTAAACTACTGAACCGGAACTGCTATAGGCTTTCGCGCGTCTCGTGAGCATTTGCTCAAATTTCTTGTTATCGCTAGCACATTCAGCAAAAAAAATCCCAACCAGCACCCTAAAACGTGCCGCTACACTACCGTGTGAAAGTTATTGAACAGACCTACTGTATAGGCGCTAGATTTCTTAAGATAGTTAGCAAAGAAAAATGTTTCAACAACGAACTTTTGACGATTTCAAGGAAGAGTCGATATTCTACATTGCTGGTGTTTGTACAATGTTAAGATAGGCCAATTGCGCACTATTATTAGTGCTACTAATATGCGCGTGTTTCGCATTTTGTAGTCATTGCAATGGATTTCAACGGCGAACCAAGTCAATATCTGGAATACGACGTCGACGTGTGTAGACCTTCATCTATGTCGCTTCGCCGTTCCGCCAGCTTTCCACGCTGGAATAGTCTCTGGAACCACCAGAGATTTGAGGTCGACGCTTCGTTGCTGATCGGCTGCGAAGACGATTTTATTTTCGCCGCGGCACGAGGTTGCGAAGCCAGAACGAAGCTAGCTGGCCCTGGCACGACTGAACGGCAAATGCATCAGCAGAGGCAGCAGCACGGCATCAAACCAGTGCGCTGCGAGACTTGGACTCACATGCCGACGACGCGCTGCGGTGATGATTCACAGCCTCAACGTTCTGTCGATCAGCAACAACCGTCGAGCGACGCGACTGCCGAGTCGCGCGTGGTAGCGACGTTCAGTGCAGGAGACGACGAGCTGACCGCAGAGCCACAGAATGTGATCAGTCACACGTGGACATCAGAGCCGCCAACAGAGTCGGACAAGCTCAGCTGCAGACAAGACCGGCGGCTGAATCTACGCGATCTGGTGACAGCCGACTCCGGCGAACATAGCATCATATTGTCAGCGATTAGGACGTTCGATCAACTGATGCTCGGCGCTCGTCGTAACCCAGAGGTCGCCAGCTGCACCGATCCTGCCAGTGTTCAGACGGCGGCATCTCGTCACAGTGAACGGTCGACGTTGTTCGGTCTGCCGGGCCGTGTAACCGTCAGCATGCGGGAACTGAACATGATGACGCCGATCAGCTTCTGACTTAAGTTATTTATGGCCAGTTTATGAAACGATGGGTAAACCAGGGGTACCAAGGAGTTACCCCTGGGTTTAGCAAACACAGCATTTAGCAACTTGTAACCCAGGGGTTACTCGCTGAAAGGCATTATCGGTGGGGTAACCTAGGGGTAAACTCGAGACGAGCAAAAGGTTACATTTGCCATCAAGATAACTGGTAACCCCGATCTCATATTAACTAACGAGATATCTATCCCTCGTTTCAAAACAACTGGGCAATAGTCGTCCGTGCTTTGCCGCACGCCATGGGGTTCACTCACTGATGTGCAACAAACTAGTATAAAATACAATATAACCAGTTATTTACATAATTTGCATATGCAAACCACAGCAACGAAATAAAAGTTTTCTGCAAGTTTGCAGCGCCATCTGATACACACTAAACAGAGTCGATGGTGATAGTCATCAGTTGTTATACACTGACATGATGAGATAAATGCACCAAGTTAACACTCTGTCCGGTGGCTGAGCAAATTGATTTATAATTCTGCCAAAATTGATGACTTCTGGCAAACAAAAATAGTGCTAGAAATGACAAAGTTCATCCGCTTAGCTTAACATCTGCTTCTGGTAGAAATAATGACTACTCTATTTCAACGATCGTAATAAAGATGTTGTATCTCCTCTGCCAAATTCCACAAAAGAATACAGTTTCAAACAGCAAAAAAAAAACACCTGTTGTACAGATGTATCATTTTTAACGCAATAATTTTACCCCTCTACGATGCACCGCGCTTCACCAAGGAATCAGTTTACAACGTGCAATAACAATGCTACTACACTGGCAAAAGTTGACTGGCTGGTTCATAGACTGACTGGTAATATTTAGATTCGTCTCAACATCAGTGGCGTCAGAGCTGGGCAGGGAGCTCCGAACAGGCTTGGTCAACCATATTCATTAATAATAATAATAATAATAATAATAATAATACATTTGTTAGCGCCATAGTGCCGTAGCTTCAGAGGCGCATTAATAATCAAATAGCGAGATGACCTTCCCTGACTTTTTATGCGTGGCAGCTATGCCAAGCGCGTCTTAGCTATCGTAGAGGCGTCTGTCTGGCACACACTGCTCTATCAAAACGGTGCAAGCTAGGAATACGAAATCTTGACTCTGGGCTGCCACAAAACTCTATAGTTTTGTTAATACAATGACCTTGCTAAATCCATTCCATGGGTACAATCAGAACAAACACATGCCATGCAGGATAACAGTGTGCAACCGAACACACAAATGAAGTCAATTACTATATCCATTACCTACTGGACACAATCACAGCACTGTAGTTAATCAGTCCACACAAGACAATAAGCAGTGTAGAACAAAGAACAACCACACTTCACAAAATTAAAACAAAACAAATGGGAGTAAAAACAAAATGCAAATTAAAAACATTTCTGTCAGTGTCTGTATAGATGATAGTCTTTAATGTGGCCAATACGTGTCTTTAGTTGTTTATTATTCAGAAGTTTTTGTATAACCAAACTTTTGTTTAGGCAAACAATGGAAACACAGCTGTCGCAAAATGAACCACTAAATTACTAAAACCTGTTGTATACAAAATCTGCGAGACTTTCAAGTCTTGGACATTTATATACACACACTCACGCAGTGTTAACTACAAGTCAATTTATCTCTAGTCAAACTAGGAGACAAAACTGTCCATCTTAACATTTACTACAACAAAGTTGTCCAGAATGTCCCAGTAATGCATTTCTGTACAAAGTCAGCTGTCAGTGAAATTAACCTTTGTTTGTTTACGTATTTGTTGCAGCTAACCACTTACGTAATCAGATCATCGCTCACTTGAACTCTACAGCCGATTACGACTGGCAGCACAGTGTCTATGTCTAGCAGTTGGCAGCTGTTATTTATGAATAGGTCGGCTGCTTGTGTGAAACAAGACCTCAGAGGCACAAAACAGCTTACACCTCAAGCACAGAGTGGCCCAATAATAATTAAGTCCTTAGGTTTTTGTCAGAACAGCATCAAATACTGACCTATTAAGAATCCTTTGACCAAAATATTCTGCAGCATATCTGCATTTTATAAAATATCTCATCACACTGCAAACATGTTGCTTGTCAAATCTAGTGAGATTTAGAATGAGTTACGAGGTGACTTGGACCTTCAGTTCCGTGTAACTTCCAATAGGTTCTAAAGCCGATTATATTTCACGTTTGGGTGTGATGGTTAGAGTACTTCCAGTGAAACACCAACTTGGCTAACGAAAATGCTCCAAAAAAGGCTAATATCTGAGGAAGTTACGAAAGTTACGAGCTTATTTATTCATGGACCACTAGTGCCAGCTGTAATGGGGAACTATTTGAGAGTGGTCAGTTGAATGCGTCGAGGTGGTTTCTGTTTGTGGCTGGCGGCGCCAGCAGTCATCATGGCAGGGCTGACATTCGTCACGGCAGGGCCTACGTTGATGGAGTTACTTGTACGTGGCATCACTGGTGGCGGATGCATGGAGGCAGGCAATGTGGTCGTTGAAGGTGCAGGCATCAGACCGGACGTTGTGTCACTGGACAGTTCTAGCACGAGGTGAAGATCTGTTGGGCAGGAGGAGACCATCTTGGCACCATCCTGTCTCGTCTACACATCAATACGACATGTATCACATATAATGCAACCAAGTGGCAAAAATTCAGCAACATAGTAAGCAAGTAATTTACATAGTTCACATCTGAAATAAATAGTAAGAAACATGTACATATATACAGCTAAATATTTGAATTTTACATAGACGAGTTAATCCAGAACACTAATATGGACCAAGTTATGACTTTCTCCAATCAAAGTAAACACAAAGCAGCAGCAGCACTAGTACTAGCAGAAAGAGCAACAGAAGCAGCAGCAGCATGCCACATCAGTAAATACATACTTCAGCAACTTCTGCATCTTCAGAAACATCCATGCTTTCAGGCTCACGATCGCTTCCTGATCCGCAGTTGTTTATCGTTTTTTTGCAGAGATCATCCCCTTGACCGCTGCACTGCATATCACTGCTAATGTCTGCGGACCTACACTTCTCACTATTTATGTTCATCGACACTGGTTCAGTCTTGCCGCTAGCTGCTGCATTTTGAGGAGCATTCGTGAAGCCGGCCACATTGGTGCTGAGTGTCTGCAGCACCACACGTCTGGCTTTTTTTCGCTGCGGTGAGCTCTCCCTCAACATTGGATCAGACACTGGCGATGGCTGAGCGACCGTCGCTGTCTGAATAACGCTGAGCTCTTTGCGTGCCGGAGTCTCGACTTCTTTAGTCTGCTCCTCCGACTGGTGGACAGGTTTGATCGGTGATGACACCGGTGCCACAACCTCGACCTTCTTGTAAACCGTTCCCAATTCATTCGCATCAAACGTTATCAGTGTGCAGTAGCCGTCGGTCGACGACACAACCAACAGTTGGGCGTCACTTGACCTAAACAAAAAATGCAGAAAAAAATTTAAACCATGACACGATGACACAAACCACACACCACAATGCCTATCACATTGGATGTCCACTAGCCAGACAAAACTGATTTGCGTCTCACTCAATAACAACAACAACAACAATGTTTATTATTATGAAATCTCACATAAGGAACAGAAATGGATATATGATCTTTTAAAATAAAGAACAAAATTTAAACCATGAATTACAAAAACTAGACACCATAATCGGCAATATCTATCTCATCAGAAGAGATTCCAATGGCATATGTATTATACGGTATAAACATGCTGCAGTGTAATCTGCCTGTAAATTATAAGCCCGTTTCACAACAAGTAAGACTATCCTTGTCTATCGAGGAGGTATCTCCAAAAGTTTTCTGGTAAAATAAAAAAGAAAGGCCGGGAGCAGTGTACTAGATTATACACAGTGTTTCATAAAAAGGGACCCATTTTTGTTTTTTTTTCATAATTGACTCAAATAATGATCAATTTAGACAAAATTTTTACCAGTTGTAGCTAAAGAAATACTAATTCAAAATATTTTAACAAAATATGGCAGTTGATTAAATATTCTTTGCTAGTCCTGACGTAATGCTGACGTCATAATGTGTCATGGGTACAAGCTGGATAGTCTCAGCTGGTGCTGTCAGTTGCTACCCTGCTTCGATGGTGAGCTTAACCTGGTTCGCTAATGAAAAATGTTTATTGTGTTAGCACTAAGCAACATGGAAACATGAAATCAGGTGTCTCGTGATCCAAAAACTCAACCATCTTGCAAGCTCGGTGTGCTAGTGCACTGTCTTGCTTGAACATGTGAAAAACTAACTATCCTCACAGAAACGTAAATGTGATCGCTTTGCACGTTTTTGTGGCTGCAAGTGTAAAAAATTAAATATATGTCACTAACAAACCATATTTTTCACTATTGGAGCAGGGTAGCAACTGACAGCACCAGTTGAGACTAGCAAGTTTGTACCCGTGACACATTATGACGTCAGCGTTACATCACGATATTTAATCAACAGCCATATTTTGTTAAAATATTTTGAATTAGTATTTCTTTAGCTAAAAATGATAAAAATTTCATGTAAATTGCTCAACACTTGAGTAAATTACGAAAGAAAGAAATTTGTGCATACAACGATATCAAGAATATATCTGAACAGGAAAACAATTAATTAATTAATACCTAAAAATGGAGCGAACAATCTCTCATATCATAACTGCATTCGTACTGCTAATTTCTAGCACTGCAACTTCATCGGTGCAACCAAACGAACACAGTCACCGACTGCGGTGTAACTGTCTTGAAGCAGTGCCTGGGGCACATAAGTTCACCGAGTTATGAATACTCAAACATTCGACTCCAGACCGTGGCCTATTATCCAGCGGTTGGTTTGTTACAGTGAACTTACCAGGTCAAGTCACTGAGCGTATGGTAGTGAAGATTTGCAACGTGTGCAAACGGTCGCGGCTGCTGTGTGTCGTAGAACTGAACTGAATCCTCACTCGCAACTGCAAATATCATCCTATACGCCAACCTGCACAATGAGCCAGCAGAATACTGCCGTCATAAAGTGTACGTGACCAGTGAACAATAAACATCATTAGATAGAATCTTTATGCTTCTCTTGTAGATCTGCAAGGGTTTTCCATCAAGTGCTATGCACAACCATTAACCTACTTCACTATTGCACAAAAATTAGTTGTTATTCGAGTACAAACTTCTTTAGAAAAATATATTTTAAACTAGGCTATCTACAGAATGAAAAGCAATAAAAAATTCCATAATAAATCTATATTTAATTTTGACCCCAATCCGAATGCTGCAGCCCTGGACGGAAAACCAAAACACGTTGTCCAAAGGGTACACTCCATAACTCCACAAAATTTCATTAAAATCTGCTGATAATGCTCATACTACCTTAGTGGACAAGTAAAAAGACAGACAGATCGGAAGACATAACCTCCTTTTTTCGACAGGGAGAACAAATTCTAGCAAGTCATACTTGTGCGTACATTTCCATCAGCACACTTGACATAGAAGTGTACATGAGCTGTGATCATAGAAGTCATTGCAACTACTCACTTGAACAAAGTTTCGTACTTCATCCATTCTTGCTCATTTTCTTTATGTTCCGAGATATCAACTGTGTTCATACAGACATCACACGCAATCTCCAGCAACAACACAAGCAAGCTAACTTTGACATAAAATCACTCTTACGAGGTACGTTCAAAAAGTTTTGCAAGTTGATATGTCAGACTGAGAAACTTATACACCAATAAAACGCATGTTTCTCCTAAACATGTATGAGCCTAAAGCAGATATCACGTCATTGTAATGTATGACGTCATAGTGTTACACAGAAACGATCTGGAGTGTCAGCGCAACCAACGTAAAATTGGGCTCACTGTTGCATGACATTTCTTTAGTCTACCATAGAATTTTCCAACATGAGGTCCTGAGACACGTGATTTTATGAGAGCCCTAACAAGTACATCCGTGAATTTCTCATTTGCGATTATTACGTGCGAAAGCAGCTACCGCTTTCAGCACGTCTTAGCCATCGCAATTCTGTCCGTCCATCCGCCCGTCTGTCACACGGGTGGATCAGTCAAAAGCAGTGCAAGCTAGAATCAAAAAATCTTCACCGTCGGCTGGCTGGAAGACTCTAGTTTCAGGAATCGTAAAGCTTTTCCATAAATTTGAAGGGGGTCACTTCAAACGAGGGCGCTAAATAAGAGAGAAGTAGGGAAAATTCACGATTTTCGGCCAATAAGTCGCTGTATCTCAGTAACGGTGCAAGATAGGGCCTAGGTTACTATTAATCGCTAATAGGAAGTCGTACACTGGCTCTCGAATGGCGCCAAATTCAATGACCTTGAACGCCAAAATAGGAGGTTTCATGGATTTTTTTGGCAATTTTGGGCTGCGAAACAAATCGATATCATTCACAAGGTGGCGCTACGGAACTATCGTTATGCAATCTAGATAGAGAATTTGGTATTTGTATTAGAGCTGTGCGTTAATTTTTTTAATGCATTAATTAACTCGTAAATTAACGCACCCAGTCCCGTCAAGATGGAGAGTAGGATTTAAATTACCCCGGGCCCGAGACGTTTATGGGACCCGCCTGTAGAATATAGAAAGTTAGAAAAATGAAAAAAAGTTTTAAAAACACATATAATGTTTATTTTTTAAACATATTTAGGCTATTTACTATTTAACTATTACAGTATTTTATTTTAACGGCTAATTGCTTGAACGAAGAATTTCTCCTCTCCCGTCACCTATTCTTCTGCTTACCTTTTTATTTCTCTGACTTCTAATACACTGTACTTGTTGCCATTATGCCTTGACGCAAAACGTGTGTAGTCTGTTGAGCATAGTGTTCAAAATTTTTTACGTCCACAGGTAACTTATTGGATGTTTACACCATCCAGCAAACGTCCAGCATTAGCACGTGTATTTTGAATACATTTGTTGGAAGTTTACTGGACGTTTGCTGGATCGTGTAAACACCCTATTAGACACAAATGAAGATGTTGCGCAAATGTTTTAGTTTAAATGTGTAACGCCGTGGCTACACGCACCAAATTCCTCGTCCGAAATGTTGTCCGACGTGACCGGGCCTTCCGAGGTTTATAAACCTCGTCCAAGGAAATCGTCGCGGAAGCATTACTGCTGTAAATTTACGCATGTGCGTTAAATTTTTTAACGCGCGTTAATTTACTAACACATTAATTAACGCGTCAACTGTGACAGCTCTAATTTGTATATTAATGTAGCGTGAACACCCCAATTTTCAGCTAAACTACTGAACCGGAACTGCTATAGGCTATCGCGCGTCTCATGACCATTAGCTCAAGTTTCTTGTAAATATTCAATAGCCAAAATCTGTGCCATCTGTGAAAAAACTATACGTACGAGGAAAATTAGACAAAGTCTACAACTCGATAGGCCCTCATATATTAGACTAATAACTTTCTAAAATTTATACACCAGTAAAAGTTATATTTCTCCCATACTGGTATGAGCTTAAAGCAGTCAAAATTTATGAGGTCATAAAGCATTAAACAGATATCATTTGGAGTGCTAACGCAAACAGCATAAGTAATTAAATATATGCACAACAATTCTCCAGTATGCGGCCGGATTTACGAACCCCAGTATATGTGATTTTGTGGGAGCCCTGACAAATGCGTTTATGAATTTCTTATTTGCAGTATGAATGCATAGTAGCCGAAATCTGTGCTGGCCATTAATAAGAATGCATCTGTTAATTACGACGTCACATCAGGACTTGACTTTGTATGTAAAATTTTATTGAAAAGTTAACAGTTAGTGATATAGTGATATCCATCATCTTTGTGAAAAGTTTAACAATTTTTACAATGTACAACCTGGGTAGCCCCGATGTTTGGAGGCCTGGAACCGAGCACCAAAGATCTCCGCTAAATTCGATAGTGCTTGGCACTGCAGCCCAATCCCAAAGTTTAAATTACCTAGCAAGCTGTTTGCGACTCTGGCTTCATACAATAAGACCACCCTACATACAGCAGGGAACTGACTTAACAGTAACTATTATCTTTTTATAAATTTGTAAAATTTTCTCTGTGGTGTCTGCTATTCAAACAATGAATGAATAAAGACTGTGGTAGAAGCCTGGCTGGAGGGACCGATATAAAATGCCATATGACGTCATAAGTTACAACGATGTCATATTCGCTTTAAACTCACATGAGTTTGGGGGAAATGTGCATTTTATTGGTGTATAGATATTGAAAAGTTTTTCAGTCCAACATATCGACCTGCAAAACTTTTGGAACGCCCCTCGTATGACCATGTTCCAAGTATCCCTGCATTAATCACATCCCCCATCCTCCCCCCCCAAAAAAATCTGTGAAAATGGCAAGAGTGGTAATTTTAACAGTAGCCGAATGGCCTTCCTGCAACCTAACTAACTATGTCAAAGCACTGTATTATGTACATGTATAGTCAAGGTTAACAAAATAAACTCACTTAATGTTTAAGCTTATACTTGTTAGAAAGCAGTTCATGGACAATGGGCAAAATCGGCAAAGTTTCCTGTTTCTGTCAACTATGCAGAAAACATAGCCAAACACGCCAAAGCGGTAACTATAGTCACTGACTACATAACCAAAGAAAACCAAATCGCACCACTAAGCCAGATATTTACCAGACTGCTTCAATGGAACTTTACGGGGGATCTTGCGCAGTTCAAACAGCAGTGGGCAAAATCGCACAATCAATGTTGGCTTAGATGGTCCAACAAGCGACATGACTGGCCTGAACGTGCACAGAACAAATGAACAAGTTCATCATAAGCATCATTAATCACCAATACAATGCATTTAGATGTATCAAGTCAACAACAAAATTGTAGAAAACTTGTCGAAATACCATCACTAGCAAGTGCTTAGTGACGCAATGACCAAAAAAAGCCATAGACAATAACACAACCATCAAGTCAGCAGTGACAGACGACACCATCTTTCAACAACATCACAGACTGGGACTGTGCCAAGGTGACTAACAGAGACAGCAACAGAATGGACCACAGGCCAAGAAACTGATACACATCAGAAGAAACAACACAAGTCGAGGAACTAGTGGTGAACTGAAACTGTTCCAAGAAAAACAACAGCTGTTGCTGAAGTGTACACAAATTAGCAAACAAAGATTGTATTTCGACAAATTCATATAATGTACTGTAGCTCATCATCAGATTTTACCTTGTCAGATTTGAGCGACAAAAGACATAGCTTGTGTTGATGCCCGTAGTCGGACCAGAATCAGCTGTTGCAGCCACGTTCTCCCAGTAGCCAGCCGGAGCTATCAGCAACAGTCCATCCGGACTGAAGTCCAACCGCCGGAAAAACGTCTTCATGGTTTCTGCCGAGTGGAACATGCGAATTGACTTGCTGCCCGCGGCCTGAATGCGCTTCACGTCGTGCACAAGCTGCCTCGACGTCAGCGAGAAAAGACGCAGACTTCTGCTTGTCACAACAAAAACCAACATTCAGACAGAAAATACAATGTACATGTATGGTAGTTGAAAAGCAACAAGTATCAATTTAAAATCATAACAAACTGAAACAGGCAATTAAAGATAATGCAGATACATATAGCACTGCCTACAACGCTTTTCGTTAGCTGCGTAATCTTTCTAAAGCAGATTTACCTACAAAGTAAGACTGAAAAAAACAAATGTAAGGTGATTATCATTCTTAATAAAAAAAATGCTGATCAATTCAAAAATTACAAATAACCAGCACTTTACAGCAAAGTTGATTCAGTTAAGATATACATACTAAACATATTCTCAATACTACTACATATATTGACTGAAACATTTTTATCGCATAATGCTATGCAGCCAATACTGGCACATAACTGATCACAAAGACCACATAACAAGTTCCCTACGAGCACGTTTCACCTACAGACTGATGTTAACGGTTACTTTCACAAATGCTGTATGTCCTATGTGTATAATAAGTAAAGTTTTATTATTTCAATACTGGCAAAAGGGTGCTAGAATCCACAATGTTACGTAAAGATACAAATGTGCAGCTGATAAACAATACAAAATAAGCACACACGTGCTGATTAAAATAATATGGATACAAAAACAAAACAAGTAATATTTATATGACAAAATGTCGGAGACAAGAAAAAACAACAAGATTACTGACAGTCAAGCAAACGAACTCTGAACAAAAGCAAAACGTTAGTTATTACGTTAGCAAAACAGAGAGCAGACAACCTGTCATCACTAAGTGTAGCAAGATACTGGCCAAGCGGATCAATAGCAACTCCCTGAACAAAACCTTTGTGCTCCGTAAACATCCACAGCTTATGACCTGCAGCATCAATAGCCTGACAGTAAATGACTCGTTACAACCAAACAGCGAATACTCCAGATCAGTGGCAAATGGGGGGGGAGATCACTACTAGGTTACCCACCCTGCTAATTCCAACTACTACCATATACAGGAGACATTAATATAATATTATTACAAGCCAAATAAACCTTTATAATTCAGTTCAGCTATTAAGCTGTTGCTAATTATAGTCAAAAAAATCAACAGAATGAAATCAAAACAATAAAAGAATATTATTAAATTATTACTAGCAGAACAAAAATGTTGAAGAGAATCTACAACACTTTAGTTTAGTTAGTTATCACCAATTTGTACAGTATAACAAAATCATCCTAAAATGATCAGAGTAGACTGTAAGTTCGGCATTCAGACAAATGAAATCATATATGCCAAAGTATTGCCACTACAGTTACACCTTTCTTAACATCCCAGAGAATGGCTGTGTTGTCAACTGAGCCTGAGAGAAGTAATTTACTATCAGCCGACCAACTGATGTCGTAGACGTCTTCCAAATGACTTCTGCAACATTTACCAATACACCGCATGATGCTAAACTCCCATAAATATGCCGAGATGCGACAATCGGTACAAAAAGTTATCAAAAATAGTGTTTAATACAGTCAATAACACTTTCAGTAATTAATAATTACTACAATTAACTTGACAGACAAACTCACTTGTGAAATTTATGTAGACCTCAATTAAACATTTCACCTTGTATATACAATATGTTGATTTATGCTTTATAAATGTATGAAATTTATGTCTGAATATAATGAAAAATGGCATTACGTTATGTTATGCTGAAAAATCTGATCTTGTCAAGTGGCCAAAAATGACGTCAGCGGTTGAACACAGTCAGTGTTTACTAATTAATTTTAATATTTTTAATGACAAAAAAATACTGCGTTGCATGACAATGGCAGCAGTACATAGGTACAAAATATAATTTTATAATGCGTATGTTTCTATGCGTATTTTACATTGATGACATGTTCAACCGGTGACGTCATCAGCATGTCAACATGGCATCTCGTTTTCTGCAGCATTTTCGTACATCGTTGTTTTCAAAGGTAAATCTCTTCATGTTGACAAAATGCTGGCGGCCAATATTACTATCCTTACCTTACCTTACCTTACCTCCGGGGTGGGCAGGCTCTTACACCTGCCCAGCGCTGAGGCCGTATCAGCTCGGCCCAATGCGCATCCCCGAATGTAACCACAAGGTTACAGATAGCGACTATAAAGCCGTAGACGGCTATGAAGCCATAAACAGACGGCTGTAAAGCCGTAAATAGACGGCTGTGAAGCCGTAGTCGGCTGTGGAGCCGAAACCAGCACAAAAGCACTGGTAAAATGCAGCAATCTGCTCTCACGTTTTGGTCAGCGCTTAGTCAGCTCCTCGCCTCCAGATTTTAGAAATCTTTCGGGTCATCGGTGCAAAGCCCCACCACCACGACAAGGTGGCTGACCACGGTGGGGCAATATTACTATCATAATTATCAAAAAAGTATACTGTTTTAGGAAAATGGAAAAAAATATAAAGGTTAGTTTTGGTGTCATGGACCTTTAACCACAGCCACGTATGTATGCCACTGCCAGTACTTGACTTACCCACCCTGGAGGATGGAAGGCTGAGTTGACATATCAAGCAGACATATATAACATATAACATACTAAAAGTGGTCCAATGTGACAACAGCTAATACAAGTAATTTAGCAGCGATACTGCCATTTTGGCGATCACTGTACGCCTATAGCAATAAGATATTAGGCTAATGCATCTTGAAAGAGTACTTAAATCTGAGGCCTCTGTACAAAAGACTCCTGAATTTAAGAGATTGAAACTTAGATTCTTAAAAATGTACGTTCTACGCTAAAGATGTCATACACAACATGTTCAAATCCATCTCCAGCCATTTCGATGCAACTCATCCCTAAAATGTGTGTCGCACCAGAAATTGGAAAAAATTCACTAAAAACACCTATTTTGGGGGTTAAAGGCCATTCTAGGTCATCAACGTTGACACCAATAAAAAGCTTGTCACTATTGCTTGTTATGATTAGCAGCATGTCTGTGCCTATCTGCAACCGTTTTCACACTACATGAGATAATTGCGGTAAAATAACCACTTTTTAGAGGGTAGCCATATTTCACGCCTGCCTGCACCAGCCTCCTTGAACCTAGGGGGGTCGGGACTTTGACTGCTAAAATCTCTGTTTAATGCTGAAAATTTCATATCGCTGGTTGTCTTGGTCTATCTCCAGCCATTTCATCCCAATTCAGTGTTGAAATGTGCGCTGCATCCAAAAATTGCAAAAAATTCACTAAAAACCCCTTTTGGGGGTTCAAGGTCATCGATGTTGATAAATCTAAAAAGCATGTCACCAGTGCTTGTTATGATAAGCAGCATGTCTGTACCTATCTGCAACCGTTTTCACACTATACAAGCCAATAACAGTAAAATAACGTCTTGTTAGGGGGAAGGGGTACCCCTCTTTGACGCCCTTGTTCAAGGGGAACCCCTACAGCATGAAATTTAGTCATGAAAAACTAGAGACCTTGAGGCAGCGATGGTGAAAATTTAAATTTTGTGATCCTAGCTTGCACCGTTTTGATACAGCTCACGAGTGTGACAGACAGTCAGACAGACGCCCAGGTCATGGCTAAGACATGCGAAGCATTCTGGTATCGCGTGTAAAAATTGTTAGACACTATATAAGTGTGGGAATATTTTATCTCACAAACAAACCTGAGGACTTTGAATGCTGTCCATGACTCGCGGCTTTCCTCCTCGTCATCTTGTAGAAGGTTTGCTGATGGAGACGTGTCACTCAGTCGCCACAGAATCAACGCGGCATCTGCCAGCAAAACACAGTCACAACCACTAACAAAATGTACGAGCAGTACGAAAATTATACTTCAGAATTTTTCTAAAGGCAGAAACAAAAGCAGAGCAACTAAAATAGAATATTATAATAAGGTTTAAAATGGGGTGCGTTCTTGTAAACATCGAGAACATGTGATAACTTGCTGATGACACTGCTGTTTGATTGTAAAAAAAATTTCAATGGAAAGTGTAAATAAAGAAAGGTATAATCATAGTATCAGCACTATCAGCTTCATAATGCCTTAGCTCATTTTAGGGTTTTAACTAGAGCTGTCGAAGCGTTAATTTTTTTAATGCATTAATTAACGCGTTATTAATGCACCCAGGCCCGTCAAGAGAGAGAGTAGGGGGCCCCGCGACATTTGAGGAAATGAGGGGCCTCGCCTGTCTAATATAGAAAGTTATAAACACATTTTTAAATGTATAACCAACAATAACTGACGTCATAGCTATTAGCCTGTCATCGAAAATCTAAATAATTATTTATTCACAGTAGTGATGGAACAGCAACTACAGTTTAGTTACTTGAATTCATTCGATTGTAAAATAACTGCAGTTTAACGGAATATTTCAACTTACGCTTCACAAAATTTAGTACATTAAGTCATTAACATAAATTTAGTACATTAACGTAAATTTATTTTTAATGCGCATTAATTTTTTTAACGCGCATTAATTCATTAATGCATCAATGCATTAATTAACGCGTTAATTTGACAGCTCTAGTTATAAAGATACTTAGAAAGCTACCCAGTATGCAATATTATTGGGTCCTGCCGATACCAATACCCAATGCCAATACCGATATCCGCTTTCTGCCATGTTTCCTGCTACAGCTAGACATGAGAAGTGAACTGTGTTGTGCTAACCGTGCTAGCCAAATGGTGTTAACTAAGTATTAGGATATGTTTGGTCTGCTTTGCCAGCACCGGCACTCAGCCCACAATTTAATGGTGCAATGTCCTTTCACTCTCTGTCTATTGCCTCTAAGCCTGCGGCTGTGCTGTACCAGGAATAAGAGACAGCCACGTTTGATCCTCACTACAGGGCAGTGGCAGTAGCAATATGGTGTCAAATTACATCATACAGCACAGGTGCCTACGGTCTGTCTCACATGCTAGTGGGCCAGTAGTGGCAACCACCACAGAGCACAGTGGTTGGCTACAAGGTGGCGGACATGTGTGACTGTTCACCGATCAACTAATTATATAGCTTACACAGGGTTCCCATGCTTACTGGAAAGTCGTGGAAAAAAATTGTGGTTAGTTTGTCAATGAATTCACTGGAGCTTCAAAATAAACAATGTGCAGAACTGGCATATAGTTTCTTGCCAATTTTTACTTATAAAGAACTTTGTGCATTGCACTACTTAGAACTCATTGGGCAGTATTGGTATTGGACACCACAGCCCAGAAAAGTATTGCCCAGTACCCAATACAACCCAGTACTAGCAAATATTGGGCAATACCCAATGCTAGTATTGTTCTAACCCTAGCTCATTTGACGTTATGAGAAAACAGGAATCCAGCTGATGATACTTCACAAAATTACACACCGAGTACTTCTACCTGCCAAGTGTCTTCATCAGTGCACAAAGAACAGTGGACGTGACTCCGCACCGTTAAATTATGGGAGAAGAAGTAACATTGTTACGAAAAAGTTAAATAAAAAGAAAACGTTTCAACAACTTACCATCTCCTCCAGATGCCAGCACTGAACCTGAAAAACCATAAAACCTCAATAAATCAAAAATACCTATTAAATTTTAAAAGAATACAATAAGATAGAAAATTATTCACCACAGTATACTTTAAAGCACAGGCATCTACTGAAGATCAACAATTACAATTAGTTTTCAAAAATCTGTTACAATTAATTTTTACAAAAAAAACACCATAAACTCAGAAGCCAAAACTACAGCTACCAAAGATGTGAAATGTTGAACTGACCATCAGGGGAAAATCTCACAACATTAACTGTCCTCGAATGTCGATTAAGTGTAGAGAGAAATTCGACTGTTGCGACACTCTTGTCCTTTGAAGCAGAACAAGACTTTGATAGCTTAACTTCCCACAGCTGCAATACAACAATTTAATCGACTAAACTTCCAAACTTTATCAATGCAGAGCCAACACCCAATTAATACACGCAAAGCAAAGCTTTTATGGAGTATGGCAGGGGCAATTCTGGCCACCCTCCCTAAAGTTGGGGGACAGTGACAGTTTTAGTCAGCAAGTTCACTGACTTGACCACTGCACTCTGCCTGCTCCTTAGCTAATAAGCCAGAATATTAATAAAGCTTTATGAGCATTGTACCAGTAAAAATTGACTGACAAAGTTTTTTGCACATATTGAACAAAATCTGTGCCTATCTTCAAAACTCACTGTGATTCAGAATTCAGAATACCAGTGACTTACATTTTTATTACGTGCAAAAGCAACTACTGCTTTCAGCGCGTCTTAGCCATCACAATTCTGTCCGTCCGTCTGTCTGTCACACGGATGGATCAGTCAAAAGCGGTGCAAGCTAGAATCACCAAATCTACACCGTCGGCTGCCTGGAAGACTCTAGTTTCAGGAACCGTAAAGCTTTTCCATAAATTCAAAGGGGGTCACCCCGAACGAGGGCACTAAATGAGATGGGGGTGGGCAAAATTTGTGATTTTTGGCCAAT
>Ga0209671_1000696_pt1 | contig 24146 bp, 12 predicted proteins | sample WorMetHERISLAND2_2_FD_187401 | JGI IMG/M metagenome (GOLD analysis project Ga0209671, IMG submission 187401) | Marine gutless worms symbiont microbial communities from Max Planck institute for Marine Microbiology, Germany - Olavius geniculatus... | ecosystem: Host-associated > Annelida >... | reverse complement strand
CCTTGGATGACCTTGAACGCCAAAATAAAAGTTTTTATAGATTTTTGTCGATTTCGGGTTGTGAGACACATTTCAAGAGCGAATTGGGCCGAAATCACTAGAGCGAAGGATAACCAGGATAACCTGCGTATGAAATTTTCAGCATTAAACGCAGTTTTCACTAGTTTAAATTTCGCCCACCCCTGCGTCCAAGGAATTCTCCGTACGGGGCGTCAAACTTAGGTACTCCTTCAAAATCCGCTTTTTTGGCAGCTCGAATGACAGAAGCCGCGCGAAACCTTTTGCGTAATCTGCTGTATGCAAATGAATGAATGAAAATCATCGTATCCGATGTCAATTGCTGGGATCGGTGAGCTTGGATTTTGTTCGCAGTGGGCTTTCAAACAGGCGCCGCTGACGCCCGTTCTCCTTTGCGTTAGCCGGGCTTTCTTGTTGTATTTCAGTTCTTATTGGAATTTGGAACTATTCTGTGCGTCTTTTTTCCTTTCGTGAGTTGTTGTGCAATATTGCAGAGAATATAGTGAAATAAAAAATAAAAAAATAAAAATACGCATTTTCTCTGACCCGACTTTTTTTGCCAGATCCAAACCACTACCTAAAGCACAAAAATTTCGCTGACTACTTTTCATTAAAGTAAAAAAGGCGAAGCTTTCAGATGATGTATACAATCATGTGGTGTCTCTTGCAGTATTAATGCGCGTGTTGTGTCGCCTACAACGAGTTTTAGTGGCGTAGACAAGGGGAGCCCAAGGGGTCCAACCCTCCCCCACCAATCTCCCAGACAAAACATAAGCACACGCCCAAACTGCACTACATGTGCCAATTTGTCAGTTGTAGATTTTCTAGAAAAAAATAATTAAAATCGTTGCCGCGAAATGTCATATTCTGAAGCTACAATAAACCAAATGCGATTTCTGCTAGGGCGGCATAGCAGAACCCTCTATAAGAGCTTATACATGTATGCAGCTTTCTCTTAGTTCCACAGCTGCGTTCTAGCTTCAAAGTTAGACAGAAAAAGGAAAAAAGGAAGAATAAAGAGAGAAGAAAAAACGGAAAGTGGGGAGAAAACGAGAGGAGAGAAAAGGGGAAAAGAGGAAGTGAAAGGAGATTCTCCTAATACACATCTTTGGCTACGCCATTGACGCCGCTGATGCGGAGAAGCTGAGATTGCTGTGATGTATGTAGCAACTACTGTAGGTAGTGTCGCTGTATAATGGCACACATCGATCTTGTCGCTACTCGTGAATTGACCAACTCGATCATACCGCATTGTGGCAGGGATGGTACAGTGCTCAAGACTCATCTACCGGAAAAAGCCTATCTGTCGCTAGGGAAGACGCGCTACAGCTTTTACCGTTTCTGTTGCAGTACTGATCTTCAATTTCATCTAAGGTCAATAATTTTCATCTCATCTGAAGGGGCGTATGCGACTTTCTATTAGTGATCAATAGCAATCTAGGCTCTATCTCGCACCGTTTAGCCACAATACATTTGTGACATACGGACAAACAGACAGACGGACAGACGACAACCGTACCATGGACGCCTACAACATAGCTGTAGCGCGTCAAAAATTGTGGCCTTACTTTTGCTGTGTTTCGTTCGGTGCTATTTGTGAGAATTAATATTTTTACACGGTAAGACAACGACACGTTTGGGGCGTAAAAAAACTTCTGGACATTTTTGTTCCCATTTTTGAGTATATAAATGAAAACACTGAAAATGATTACAGTTGAGTAACGTGGTAGATAATGGAAGCGGTTGTTCTTTTTTTTATAAAACACTTTGTAAATTATCGTAGTCAACGTCATTAGAGCGAATAATTTATGGAAATGGCAGCTGCTATCGTAGCCTATAGCAGCAGGTGAAATAATGTCAATCATACCTACAGCTATAATAAATCACACAGCAGTCAGGGTTTACAGAAATGGGCTTTTTGGTCTAAATACACTTAAACATTTTAACTCGTACGCCTTGGACGTCACAACGTCAAAACGAAACTGCATAAAATTTGCTAATAATAAACTGCGAATCTGTTTTCTTTTTCTGTTACTTTGTGTGTAATAAATAATTCTGATCCCGAAACTGTGTCTTCCGTTTCGCATGGAGCTAGAATTGTATGTTGCTTGTTTTCAAAACCAAGTCGGCCTAGTGACACAAGTATAGTAGTAAGCCCTAAGTATAATATCGTTTTGCATTGTGTTATTTTTTGCTTCATTTTTCTTGTAAGCCTACTGCACGACTTCCAGATTTTGTACACTGACGTCTAATATTTTTTTAGCTTTGAAGTCATGATATTTTAAAAATTTAGGTCTATAAAAAACCCTGCGCGTATAGCTATGCCAAACGTTAGCGATGTACATGTATTACTGAAGGCGCGCACAGAACGACATAACAGTACCGAACTTCGCTGAACTCGTCCATCGGTAAGTTTAGTTTAGGGGGGGGAGGAGGCTAGTTCAGTTACGTCGTTCTCTACGCGCCTTAAGCCGCAAATGTGACCCGAATCCGGGTCCAGAACAGAAAAGTATCGGCGTCCAGCCGTATACACGTTTTATTATAGACCATTGTGTATTTTTATTACGTCACTATTTGCGTAATTCTGTCGTCGATCTTTTGGACGTTCGGCATGTTTTTGTTCCGTGTTGTTGAATTTTTGGTGACGTGAGTGAAACGATTGCACGAATGGCGAATGAATCAACAAAAAAGGAAGGGGGCAGAAAGTTTCAAGTTGCAATTTTTCCCACAGACGGTCTGAGCGAATTTCCGACGAAGAGATTATGAGAGCTCGTGGTTTAAATTGCGTTTTTAAATTCCGACATAATGGCGGATATTTAGCCCTTACGTTTGTATTATTTGATCCGAAAATTTTCCAACAGGCTAAAACTTAGAGAACGAGCAATTGCTTCCTCTCCCGACTATAATTTCCCTTCCCTGCCACCGCCCGTATGCGGGGTTGTAATAGCTGCGGCCAAGCTATCATTGCGGTCATAGAAGCGAGTCATAACACACCAGGCTCTCGGGCTGCAGTGGCGTAACCGCGATCTCCCAGCAGAAACGTAGAGCTTTTTCAAAAGCGCTAGCTGATGCAGAAGCAATAAAGGTGGCGAGAGCCTATAATGAAGGTCTATGGGCTCGGCTCCCAGCGGGTCTAAAGATAGATCGTACGTAACGAAACTAAATGTTTTTTGGTAATCGTGTGCATAATAATAATTAACAAAAACCATTATATTTGCAAACAATTTTGTACTTTCCTATATTTCGTCAGTCAAATATTTAGTATGTGTCTCAAGATTCTTGGGGGGATTTGTCCTCAGACCCCAAACGGGGCGCTGCCTCTAAACCCCGATTAGGACCCCTGTACTGTCGCCCTCACTGTAGCAGCAAATTCCTGGTTGCGCTTAAAATTAATGTACCGCTAGAAATTGCCGCTGGACAACGTTGCAATGCGCTATTAGCGTGTCCGTCAAATCGGTCGATTTTCACAACCGATCATTCATTGCGTATGCGACCTTGGTCTGCGGTCTGAGAAATTTAGTCCCTTCAAAGCAGGATGTCAGATTTCAAACTAAAAGCCACGGAGCCAATGACGTCTGTCTGTGAGCTCCAATAAAGTAAGGTTAAGTCAGCTTAGTTTAGATGAGTTTGCTGTCACATGTCTGTCACAAATTAAACCACAGTCAGCTTCCTCTGGTAGATTTTTACAGCTTTTGACTGCAGTCGTGCGTCAAAAAGTGAAATACGGTGTAGTCCATGCGATCCAAGCGTGGTTAAAATATGTTACAACACTGTCTGGAGTAGTGTAAGCTCGTACTGCGTACTCGCTTACCCACTCCACCAGTGCTGTAACTGATACGTAGTCCTAGAGATCACGATCTTGGTCTCGATGCGCCCGAAGACAAAAAAAGCTTAATCTCGGTCTTGGTATTTCAAAAACAGTCTTAAAAATTTCATGATTTTTTTGCTAGCAGCTATAGGCTACTAGACTACTGAAGATGTCGATAACAGTTTATCAAATAAAACAATAGACAAATTTTGTTGTAGTCACCATCGACTAGCTTAAATTGCAGACTTTGTCACATATAGTTTTTTTAGTTATTAGGCCTATGCTTTGACGAAAATCGTTAGAAGGTGAGTGAAACTAACAGTCTAAAACATCTGATGCTGCATGAAAAGTCTCGGTTTTAATCTTGGTTTTGGTGCGAAAAAAGTCTCGTTTACACTGTTGTCTAGCGGAGGTTGGCAGAAATGTCTTTTTGACGCCACCTAGTGTATGTAACTGGTCACAATGACAGGTCCAAACAGCTGCTCCTGTTGTAGTTCAAAACGTTGAGTTCATTATGCTGTTATAGCTTCAAAGGCGTCGCCTGGTCAAAAAAAACGCGAGACGAGTATACATGACGAGCACGGAACGATAGCCTATATGCCACGGGGGTCTTAGGATTGAGCTTCTAGCGTGGTCCAGAGACAGAGCCTCTGGTCAGGGTCAGGCGAAGCTGCTGAAGCTCAGAATCTTATAATAGCTTTTGGATGCTTAAAACGGAAGCCACGAATTTGCATTCTTCTACGTGTTTTGCAAACTCCAAACCTGATCAACGACCTTCTTTTAGCTACTTCTCCCGCTTTTCTTAAAAACTCACAGGATTTGCATAAATCTTGGGAACAACCGTTGGCAAAAGTGTCCACCTCTTGGCAACGCCCCTTACTAGCTTATTAGTTTACCGTGTTCGCGTTAGACGTTGATCGATGAGCTCCATACCGGGTGGTCCATAAAAAACTATATGTCTCGATCTTTCATAGTTTCAAATTTTTATTGAAAGCCAGTGATTAATTGTATTACTCGAGCAGTGGCGTATTTAGGGGGCACGGTGCGATGCCCCCCCTCCTTTGGCCCGACCATGAAATTTTTTTACAGGGGACTTTATATGAAAAGGTGCGTTTTTTGCCATTTTCCAGCAAGAATTGCAAAATTCAACAATGTTTGATGGTCTTTTGCGTTTCCAAATGTTAGAAAAATGGGCAAATTTGCGGTTTCCATTGAACATTCAGAAGCAAAAAGTGTTTCAGCTTCAGGGGGGCGAAGCCCCCCTGACCCCCGACCAGGGGCTCTGCCTTTGGACCCCGCTGGGGGCTCTGCCCCCAGACCCCCGTTATAGGCTCGCGCTCCGCTCGCTCGCCATGCATGTTTTGCTTACTTGCTCATCAGTTCTGACGATAAGCCTACCTAGGCTGTTCCGGGTAGAGTTGTGTAGGCGACGCCAGAGATGTGCGGATCCTGAATTTTTTTTATGTCCGCTTCAGTCCGCAGATTTTGACCAGGGATTCGCGTCAGTGCGCGTCCGCATTGAATAGGCTTAGGCCTCGAGACATTAGGAGGCCTACGTAAGGTAGGCCATTACGCCTAAGCCTATAGCAGATTACCGGTTACAGTGCTACCGTGCTATACGCACATCTCAAACACACATCACTTTTTCTGTTTTCAACTTGTATTAAAAAAATATACACTCATCACGGAACAGGATCCGCATCAGTCCGGGTCTGCAAAAAAAATCCTGCGGATCTGCGTCCTCGGACTGACGCGTTCGCAGTCCGCACATCTCTGGGCGACGCATGGTAGACTTATAGTACGTAGTTTGTGATAGTGTTGTGCGACCCCTACCTGAAATATTATTGGAGCCACGACAACGATACTGTCTCAGGTATGGAATATCGCGATAGTACCGCGATATCAAAAGTTTATATGAAACGTGTTGATCTACGGGCCCGCCCAGAGGGGGGTAGGGTGTTTTCCCTTGCCCCGCGACGTTTGGATAGTTTCGCCGTCGCTTCAAATATGTTTACTACAGGTTTGAGAAGCTTAAGTGTGAGACGCTTTTTTCGTTGCTGTCACGCAGTGTGCAGTTGTCAACTTACAGCAGAGCGATTTAATTGCAAACTGTGTAGTGTCGAAAGTCGAAACAGGTATCGTCATGTGGTATCGTTGCACCGCGATATATCGCGATATATCGATACCTCTTCGATACTGGTAGCGAAACGTTAGTACTCACGATACTTGTCGAGGTATCGACGGTATCGCACAACACTAGTTTGTAAGCCGCTGAGTTACAGCAGCAGTTAGCATACGGTAACAGCGTCTTCACCGTAACTATGTACACTGTACCTACTGTACGTTGAGATAGCTCAAATGTAAGTAAAAGAACATTCTTAGTACGTGACTAAGCGCACGGTCGTGTACGCACACAACGAACTCAACTCGATCTGTGCGCACAATTTTAATGCGGACACTAGGCTTGTAATAGCGATTTTAATGCTGAGATTAATTTCTCAACCACGGGACCCGGGAATAAGATATTTGTAATCCCGAGATGCCGGGATGTCGTTTTTTGGAATTACGCTTACAGATTGGTCGCTACCGGTATTTGATACCAATACAGTAACCCTATCATATTTGTTTGTTTTTATTTAAAAATTTTATGCTTGGGATGTACGATTACAAGCGGCCACGTGGAACGCGGACACCTGCGTATAACTGCGTATAACGCTGAGAGCCTGCGAATAGGCCTACATGTAGCCTACGTAGTGCCCGCGTAGTCGCACTGCGAACACCGTATACGGACACACACGCGCGTTCATCCGCATTGGCAACGGTATTGTGTGGATATAATCTAAATTATATTACTTATTTACTTAAATAAGTTGAATTTACTGTATTTTTACAATTGACCAAGTAAAAGACAGTCGACACATTGGTCTTGTAACCTGTCAGCGTCGGTTTTATTGTGTCCCATCAGTAAGTTAGTATAGCCTACATTTCTCGGTTAGCATCATTTCAAAAAAAATGTAGCCCCTATATCGATAGAAACGGGCATGTTATAAGAATCGGCAATAGTTGTTTTGGGAGAAAACGCGGGGATGAGTTGTCATGGCAACGGGAAGGAATGGGAACGGAAAAAGTCATTCCTGCACACCTCTGTAAAGGAGTGTTTCAATTAGACAGCTGGCAGACTGCTGGTTATTATGCCCGTGTGTGTACGGATAGCCGGGAAACAGCGTGGGTGGTTCCTAAATTGTTTCTTGGGTTTAGACACCATGCATGGTAAGACTCTGTTATGTGGGGTCTTTTATACCCATGGTAATTAGTTATGAACAAAAATATCTGATGTGGCAACGGTTTTGGCTGTAGTAGCATATTTTTGACGCTGCATGCGGTCTCTAATTATTGAGTAGTGCCTATTCTCGTCAGCTGATATTCGGTGTGTGTATTGTGTGCTAAGGCCAACTCAGCCTTTTACCCTTCGTGAGATGGGAAATGAGTAGTAGCTTACGGGCTACGGGATGAAGGCTTATGGGGTGTTTACACGATCCAGCAAACGTCCAGCAAACTTCCAGCAAACGTATGCTGGACGTTTGCTGGACATTTGCTGGGCGTTTGCTCGAAGTTTGCTCTACGTTTGCTGGATCGTGTAAACACCCTATTAGTGTGGCTGATTGGGGTGCTGGTATATGACATTGTGTTTGCTTCCTGCAAACCGCGGGTCCAATAATGTTGTTCGCTTACGCGGGCAATGAAATAAATTGAAATAACATAAACTGAAATAATAATCTTTATTTACACAAATGCAGTGTAGAGTGAAACAGAGACAGATGGAAAGTAAGACAAACAATAAGCCTAAGTTATATAAACATAAAAGCATGCCACAAGCAAGCTTTAAAATGACCATGGAAATGTCTGTATACAGAATAAACTGAGCATTATTTGCTAAACTCAAAAAACCAAACATATCGTAAAAATTATTGTACTATGCAAATCTGTCCTTAACTTTTTGTGTTTTTCCTAAACTTTTTTCTTTTCAACAGGAAAGACCCGCCATCGTAGAAACCACCATCCGAGGCCAAAGTGTCCATACCCAGAGTTACAAGTTAAAAAGGTTGTGTGTGGGTAGCTTTATAAAAAAACGGTCGCAGTGCTACGGAGCGTCACCTGTCATAGAGGATCACAGAGTGCTACCTGCCACTAACACAGATGAACGCCCCCCCCCGAATCCCAGCCAGACAGGTCATTACTCCATTTACCTACCCCGTAAAAATGGAAGGCCGAGTTTAACTTTCTTGTTATGTTTTTGTATATTTACGGATATGGTTAACCTGTCCGCAGACAGTCACCCATTCGGGTACTAACCAACTGATAGCTTGGAGTCGAAGCAACAACATCGCGATCGTGAGTTTAACATCCTTACCGTTGCATTATACCATCAAGCCGTCTTTGCTATACATAAAACCGCCACCGAATAAGGAACCAGCGCGCAAGCACCAACAGAGCGATTCGATTGCAAACTGCATGGTATCGAAACTGGTATCGTCACGATACTTGGCGGTATCGTGGCACCGCGATATATCGAGACCTCTTCGATACTGGTATCGAAACGTTGGTACTCACGATACTTATCGAGGTATCGAAGGTATCGCACAACACTAATGCGAGGCAATTAGCCCTTATCTGTAAAAAAATTATGCGGCTTTTATGTGTAAAAACTCTTACATGTAAAAAAATAACCCTAACCCTTATCCCAACCCTAACCCTAACCACATCCCTGACTCTAAATCTAACCCTAATTTTTAGCGATAAACGTTTTTTTATAGATAGGCTTAAATGCCTAACAGAAGTATATTGCCACCCGAGACGTCATACGGTAAGGAAGACAGTAATCGTTTGTGTGTATGTATGTGTATAGGACGTCTGTAGGTCACCGGGTACACGTCGTTGAGGATTGTCATCAGTGATTTCTTCTATCCGTGCATGCAGTGGTCTGTCTAATTGACTGATTGCCGACTGCGGTGCGTCACTGGAGGCCCGTGCCGTGGCTTTTTCATCAGCCTGCTGTCCATGATGACTATGACAACGACTGCAGCTCGTGTCTGGTCTGAAAAAACCTAGGTTTTTTGGGGAAACGTTTTTAGACTTCGGGTTTTCGAAGATATTTAGAAGTTTCTGAGATCTTGATGTACAGCACCGGCGTCAGTGGCGTCTTGGTAGGAGTCAGAGGAAGAAATACTGGTAATTCCATGAAAGAATTTTGTCTGGAAATTTTTGGCCCAGAAATGCACAATTTGGGGGAATGAAATCTTCCAACATGTTTGGGACATTTAGGGACAGAATTGAAATTTCGAGCACCCTGCCGAAAATTTGCAGCGGTTTCCAGAAGACTGCAACTTGGTGTTTCGCTTACTTTTAGCACACGACGCCGCTGACGAACAAAGAAGATTGGACAGGAATTTTAAGACCAGTGGAGTTGTGGATTAAAAAACAGGCAGGGGAGACATAGGCCTAATTTTAGCGATGTTGCGAATGTCCGACAGAAAAAAATAGGCCTACGTCTACTTAAACAGTGGCGTAGCCAAGGGGCCCCTAAAGTTTTTTTATACGCTTAAACGAGGGATTTTTTTAGTCCCAAATGTGAATTTGTGGAAGAAAATTTTCCGACAGGGTAAAATTTAGAGGAAGACAATTTCTGCAACGCTGCTGATAAGATACCAAGTAGAACATCTTATAAGTCCACGCCATTTTCCATTCACGTTTTAGATCTATATGTTGAGAGAATGACGCGTAGCGTGTCGTGAGAACGCAAAAATTACGACAATTCATGGATGAAATTAAATTGCATATGTATTGAAATTATTGCACCACTAATGAAACAACCTGAGTAAAGACCTGAAATTTGGACTTTTGGGGCTTTTTAGTTTTTTTTATAGAAAAACCATAAAACCTAGGTTTTTCGAACCTATTATTTAGCGCCGGTTGACATCTAGACTAATGACGTCATGTCGATGACAATGACAACAACTCGTGCCTGGACTGACAGCGCTCTGGGTGGTCGGTCAACTGTCAACATAGAGTCTCCTGTGCAAAGCATAGAGTCGACAATAAACTGTAGTGATGTGCTGGCGGTGGCGGCGTGGAACGATCAACTCGACGCACAACTCTACCCTGCCAGTCTTGTCGACCGCGCTGTTACACCGGTATGCACAACTAGCCGATTCATTCAAGAAAAATCGCTAAATGGTATAGCTCTTTGCAGACAAGAAGCTCAGCTGTCGTTAAGACAACCGACTGTCCTGGTTGTCAGTGTCATTTACAGTCATCCAAAGTCGATGATTTTCATGTAATATGAACGGGCGTAGACCATTTCCTATTAGTGATTAATAGTAACCTTGGCCTTATATCTCACCAAGATACGGTTATTTTTATCTTGGAACTTCTCACTAAAAATTGCGTCCAAACTGCTGCAGATAGAAACATTGTTACTGTTGACAGCCTATATGAATTAAAGTTGCCAGCGTCATATCTGGTTACACCATTGCCCACGCCTTACGACTTACCCTTTAGCTACAATACCGCACGATTGGTAGGTTTTGGCCCTTCACGGTCATTCAAGATCAATGATTTTCAAGTCATTTAAAACCAATATGCGACTTCCTATTAGTGATCTATAGCAACCTAGGCCCTATCTGGCACCGTTTAGCCACAATACATTCGTGACTGACGGACAGACAACGACGAACAGACAGACGCCAACTCGTACCATAAGCTCGGCCGTTTAAATACGGTCAGCCAAAAACCATTTCATATCTGTGCATATCCCTTAGCTGCGTAGTTTGGATAGGTTTCGTTCATACGCGCGATAGCAGAATGCTTCGTGCGTCTTGGCCATGGCCTGTCCATCTGTTCGTCTGTCACACGCAGAATTTGTATGAAAACGGTGGAAAACAAAATTACGAAATTTTCACTGTGGGCTGCCACAAGAACTCTAGTCTATTGTGGCAAAATTTCATGCCCCTGGGTGCGGGAGTTCCCATCGAACGAGGGCGTCAAAGAGGGGTACCCCCTAAAAGACGCTATTTTGCCGCTATTTGCTCGTTTAGTGTGAAAACGGTTGCTGATAGGTACAAACATGCTGTTTGTGATAACAAGCAATAGTGACAGGCTTTTTAGATTTTTTAATGACCTTGAACGACCTTGAACCCCAAAAGAGGGGGTTTTAGTGAATTTTCCGCAATTTTTGGCAGCAGCGCACACTTTATGAGCGAATTGCGACCACATGCCTGAAGATAGACCAAAACAACCTGCGTATAGAAATTTTAGCATTAACTGCAGATTTTAGCAGTCCAAGTGCCGACTTCCTAGGTTCAAGGAGCAAGCGTAAAAGAGGGTTATCTTTTTAAAAAGTGGTTATTTCACTGATATTGGCTCGTCTAGCATAAAAACAGTTGCAGATAGGCACAGACATCCTGCTTATCATAACAAGCACTAGTGACGAGAGTCTTAGGGGTGTCAACATCGATAACCTTGAATGACCTTGAACCCATAAAATGAGGATTTTTAGTAAATTTTTCGCGATTTCGGGCTGCGACACACATTTTAAAAGTGAATTGCGCCGAAATGGCTGGAGATAGACCTGGAGAACCTGCGTATGAAATTTTTAGCATAGAACGTACTTTTTTGACAACCAAGGTGGCAGGAACGCTGCTATCGCGCATCACGTGAGCTTTGCTCAAATTACTTGTTAAGGTTAGCGCGACAGCGCAAGCCTATATTGGGCGTATGGGGGCTGTACCTTCATCGCGGTCCTGGAGCAAAAACCTTATGGGGGTCTCGGGGCGAAACCCCCAAAGCTGAAGACATTTTGCAGTACGAAGACAAATTCTTACAAAATTGGTATCTATATTTTGCTTCAGTGAAATACAGTTGCGAAAAAATTATATGTGCGCCTGAACACCAATTGGTCCGACAGCTCCCGTGCCGGCTGCTATGACCCTGCTACGGAGCGTTACCTGCCATATGGTATTACAGTGTAGCCTGCCACCAACAAAGGTGAATGGCTGCAAAAGAGTGAATTGCGAGGAAATGGATGGAGATAGACCAAAATTACCTGCGAACAAGAACTGCTATAAGCTCTCGCGCGTCTTTTGTGCATTAGCTCGGATTTCTTGTTTTTTTGTGTATGCTACACAATGGAACAGTGCGAGCAAATTCGTAGGCCTAGGTCATTGATTAACGATCTGAAAGAAAACACCAAAACCATTGTGCTCGCGTAGAAGTTTTTTTTCTGTCTCAATTTACTCAAAATGTCATCGAAAACATACTGCTCCTTTGATATAGCATTTCGTGTTTCTGTTAAATATTATATAAACATTTATTCGTGAACTTGTGACAACAAGACAGACAAAAGACAGAAAACAAAAGACAGAAAATATTCTAAGCGTTTCTATTGGACTGGGTTGCAGGTATGGTACGCAGTGGGTATCGTTGGTAACGTGCTGTCGGCAATCATCTGGCTACAACGTCGCATGTTGCGGAACAACTCATCTGCCGTCTACCTGGCAACACTCAGCATAAACGACACTCTCTTTCTACTGCTGCATATTCTGCTTGATCTCGACCAGGCATGGCCACTACTGTTGTCTAATACCCCGTTTACACGATCGAGCAAACATCGAGCTAGCTCGACGAGATACGGTAATTAGCATGCTAATTAGGAGGGCGGGCGGGTTGTAATTGGAAGGCCTATATAACATGTAATCACTAATCAGCTGCGGGCTAAGCCTAGGCCAACATTTAAGCCAGGGGGCGGGGTTCCATCAGGCTTGCTTGATGTGTGCTCGATGTTTGCTAGATCTTATAGGCAAATTGCGTTCAGCTGTTTTAATCTGTACATTCAGTAGGCTACATTCCGGTTTTTAATCTTCACAAATGGTAGGTTTTTGCTTTTAATTATCTGAGTTAGATGTTCTTTGCGTGTATAATGGCAAAAAATAGCGATTGGAAACATTTGCAGTTTAATGTTTTATGCATTGTTTGTAATGTTTTTTTTATAAAAGTTAAAAAATGTTTTTAAAATGTTTTTATTTGCAAATCAATGTTTTAACATCTATGTAGCAAACAATGCGTGGTCTGTGCACAGCAGCGTGACGTCACAATGCTAAATAAATGACGTCACTGCATCGTCGCCCACAGTCACAACAGTTGAGTTGAGTTGAGTTGGGTCGTAGGTGTGAACTGGTCATTACTTTTCCGTGAACATCACTTTCACCTCCCCGGTTGTATGTAAAACGTTACACTTTCCTGACTCATATGTCCGCGACAGGGCTCTGATACATGTTTTAGCTTCAGCCAGACACCAGTTTACACTGCAAGATCACGGATACTGGGTTAGTGCATTGCGCAGTGTGCCTGTTTACCTCCCAGCTCTCAGTGATTTTTTCAGGTTGCTGTAGCTTTCTGGGTGTTTATTTGTTTTTGTGGCTTGAATTTGCGTTTGTTCTACTACCATCGACGTCGTCGGTTACAGCAGGCCCGTCGAGAGCCACAGCAGGGCCCGGGGAAACATTTTCGTGGGGCCACCAAACATTTTCACGAGGCCCCTCTGGGGAAAACATTTTGAATTTTTGTTCAAAATGGTACAATCTGGCATACTTTACATTTTTAGCCGCACGACGGGGCCCCAAACGTCGCGAGACAATGGGTAGCTTACCCCCTTCTTATCCCACCCTCTCGACGGGCCTGGGTTACAGAATAAGAAGTTGCCATTTTCTGACAAACACTGCAAATTTCCGACGAAATTTTTAGAAACAGCTGCAAATTTTCGACATATGAGATTACGTTTGTTCAACGATTTAATTTTGCTCTTAACTTTTGCTAAAATGCGGGTTTTTTAGCCCAAATTTTGCACTTCTGGATAAACATTTCTCGACAAAAAGAAGATTTTCCGACCGTCCAAAATGTAGTGGTGAAGCAATTGTTACCTCTGCCCTTACCCTCCTGCCACGACGTTACTTCTTACCATACTTGAAGGGTCCAAACGAAATGCGGACTAAGTGCCGTACAACGGAATAATGGACTAAGGCCAAAAACTCAGCCTAATATTATGGACTTAGACTACTTTTCCGCTCTACCCTTTAAATATGGACTTAGTCCAGTTTACGTTTGGATTCTTTACTTGTACGTGCACAGGCATGGGGGGTACAGACGCTGGACTTCCAGGTCGTTTGTGAAACATTCTCGTTCTTCATTCTTGTCACTCAGTATTTAGCACCCACACTCGTCCTCGGATTCACCGTTGAACGCTTCATCGCCGTTTGCTACCCCTACCAGGTAACCCAGTCTACTAACAGTGCTTTCCCATAGCAGTCTTTAAAGGTTAAGCGTTATGTATAGATCTTTGTGGTCGGAAAACGCATCACAGAGCAACGGAGCGTCACCTGTCATATAGGATTGCACAAACACAGGTGAACGCGCCCCGCCTTAACCCCAGATATACAAAGCAGTTCTCGATTTTCCGGTGTTGGTTATATATCCGGACGGTTTACCGGTTTGCATACAGTCACCCATCCAAGTAGTAACCATTTGATAGCAACCCGACCAAGAGTCAAACCCACAAAGTAAGTAAGTAAAGTGTCAGTTAATATAGCATCTACTCACTTAGCGCATTAAATTAGACTTATCTTTATTCTTTTGTGATATATTAAACTGCGCAAATGCGTTGAATCGCTGTTTTTGTGCGCTGTTGTGCATTATTGCACGAAATGTCATCGAATAAAAAAGTAAAAAATGTCATAAATTAGAAATTTTAAAAAAATACATAAAACGCCATTTTTCGTCCGTATTTTTTTACCAAGTTGCAACTAAAAGCACGGAATATTTTAAAGCCAGATTGGCGTGAAGGAAACGCTTCCTTTCAGCGTCATAGATTTCCGGCAAGTGACGTAGTAGGCCTACGCCAGGCAGGTTTATGCAAAATCGACGGATTATTGGCAAAATCTATGAGCGCCAGATGCTACGTGTGACAGGTGGCCCAGGCTTTGTGTAGCAGCGCTTGCCACTTTACAGATCGTCCTAAGCCTGCAGCTATTATGTGACATCTTTTTATCGAACATACGAATAGTAGCACAAACAAAAACACAGATTTACTTAGCCTAACAGTACACTGAGCCAATAATGGAATTCATAGTTACACCAATTTGTCACATGTTCTGCACAGTACATTGTTAGAAGCATTATGTTTTTTTATGAATTTGTTACGTTTTTATACTATAATAACGCTCCAAATCAAAGTTTCCCGACACTTTCTTATTATTCCAGTATAGCTCATTCTAAACAATTTTACAAAAAAAACATTTAAGTACAAATTCAAGATCAGACTTACTTATCGGGCACGCTTTTAGTCTATACACACCTGATAAAAATCAAATCGAAAACAGTATAGCTGCTATTGCTATACTAGCTGTACTGTTTTTAAAGCGCAGACAGCGACGTAGTTGAATTAAACTGAACTGACACGGTTTAGTTTTTGACGAACTGACCAATAAGCAAGCAGGGCAAGCTTACTGGTCTTTGGTTGACGCGTACGTGAGCGTAGTCACATAGTCGCGTAGGCCACCGACGCCGTTAGAAGATGCCTACTGTAATGCATTACTGCTTGTCTATTGGTCAGTTTGCCAAAAACTAGACCATGTCAGTTCAATTCAGGTCAGTGACGTTGCTCTATACGCCCTTTAAAAATGAAAAAAAAACGTTCAAGAGCTTCTTATGTATAAAAAAATATATCGTTTGTAAAAGTTGAATAAAAGCGTTTCTTTTTTAACTGACGTATTGACATTACTTTAAATACATTTTTTTGCATTTGTTACATTTTTCGCAGTCTGTAATTAGTAAATCTCAATACAAAATTTATCACTGTTTTATCAACAGCAACATACTTATTGTACTTCGGCCTACATATTTTATATTACTGTTATTTTATTCCGGTTGCTCAGTGATAAAAAGCGCGTTTTTATGACTAATAAAACGTTTAAATATTAGTAAACGTTAATCGCAACTATAACTTTGATAGCTTCGAAATACAGGCCACGCTATAAAACGCTTTCATTTGCATAGATAAAAAATATTAATATCGTCGTATTTTTGCGACAAGATTTTATTAAATCTTTTTGTCAACTGTACATTAACGGCTGAAACTCGAACAAAAGTGTGATAGCCATAGCCAAGGAGAGAAGGAGGGGGTGTTGAAGATAGGGGAAAGCAAAACACCGCCTTTCCGCCATCAGCCGAAACTATAGGAAACATTGCGTAAAAATTATCATCAAAAATCTGAGCTAATGCTCACGAGACGTACGAGAGCTTATAGTGGGGTGTTTACACGATCTATGCAGCAAACGTCCAGCAAACTTCCAGCAAATGTATTCAAAATACGCGTGCTAATGGTGGACGTTTTCTGGATCGTGCAAACAGTTCCTGTTCGCAGGTAATCTTGGTCTATCTTTATCCATTTCGTCGCAATTCACTTTTTTGCAGCCAAAAATCACCAAATATCACTAAAAACCCTTATTTTTAGGGTTCAAGGTCAATCAGGTCACCAAGACAGAATAAGAAAAATAGGCATAAACATGCTGCTTATCGTAACAAGCACTGGCATAAAGCTTCTTAGAAATGTAAACATCGATGACCTTGACTGACCTTGAACCCTCAAAATAGGGGGTTTTAGTGAATTTTTCGCGATTGCGGGCTGCGACACGTATTTCAAGAGTGAATTGCACCAAAATGGCTGGAGATAGACCAACAAAACCTGCATGTGAAATTTTTAGCATTGAATGTAGATTTTAGCAATTAAAGTCCGGACCCTCTAGGTTCAAGAAGGGCTGGGCACGCGGGTGTCAAATAGGGGTTCCCCTCTTAAAAGTGGTTATTTATCCGCTGCTGGCTTGTCTAACGTGAAAATGGTTGCAGATAGGCACAGACATGCTGCTTAACATAACAAACACCGGCGAAGGGCTTCTTAAGATTGTCAACATTGATGATGATTGATTTTGAATCCTAAAAATAAGGGATTTTAGTGATTTTTGGCGATTTTTGGTTGCAAAAGAGTAAATTGCGACGAAATGGATGGAGATAGACCAAGGTTACCGGCGAACAGGAACTGCTATAGGCTCTCGCGCGTCTCATGAGCATTATCTCCGATTTTTTGTTAAACTCAAAATGCATAAAACGCGTTTGCGGCCAGGGCTTTGCCTTTAGCTCCATGCTTTTTAATAGCTTACGGCGCTACGCCAGACTCTTTTGGATTAGTGGGAAGTATAGTCGAACCCTTCACCACATTTGTAAAAATCTGGCTATGAGGGCCGGTTATATTCATCCTCACAGGATAAAGTGTAATAATTATTGCTATAGTACAGTCATGCAGCTATGTGTGTCATTGCCTGTTACGAAATAATGTAGAGTTTTTAGCCGACCGTAGGCCTACTAACGTTTGCGCCTTGGGTACGAGATTGTGTTTTTTTCTGTCTGTAGTCTGTTGTCTGTAATGCATGTATTGTGGTTAATCGGTAGGTCTTACAAGAAAACATCTTACGCGATCATATGGATGTGACAGCTCTCGGCATACAAAATTTCAGTCGTGCAGTGCAAAGGAAACATTTTAAATTTGACAAGAATGTCGCATAAAACTTCTCGGATAAAGTGAAAATCATCGACCTTAAATGACCTTGAAGGATTTTTATGCACTCTGCTGTGCCTGTTGTGCGGTAGTGTGGCTAAACCGTAAGCCTACATCGTAGGTGGTCGGCAATGGCACTGTTGGATAAGGCGATGACAAATTCCTATAGGCTGTCAATAGTAACCACGTCTCTATCTGCAGCGATTTGGGTTTGGCCGCGATTTTGAATTAAATGTTGCTCCCTGCAACCATCGCTTATGTGCGCCGAATTACCGTGTCGTATCCTACAGTTGATTGCAGCGTTCGATATAGCAGCGTCACCATAGCATGTATGGGACTACAGTCACTCTAGAAAATCGCTTTTTTGCGCCCAGAAGTCGGACACTGACGTAGAATGTACGGTCGACCCGCCCTAATGACAGCTGGGCTTTTTGTGTGTATAAGCTTAGGCGATGTGGCGATGTCATGCTCCGTAAGAGTATTATAGAGTGTTTACACGATCCAGCAAACGTCCAGCAAACTTCTAGCAAATGTATTCAAAATACACGTGCTAATGCTGGCCGTCTGCTGGATCGTGTAAACATCCTATTATGCAGGTGTAAAAAGCGAAGCCGTTTTCGAACGGCGTGCCTTTAAGCATTATGGACTTAACTTATTGCTGAGAATTGTCAATTATCCTCCATCTAATGCTACCACCTGGTGAATACAGACGAGTGGTTTGGCGGACTTGCCACGGCGATAACGCCTTTTGTCAAATTACTTTGGTTTATCTTATTATTGTGACGTATTCTAACAGAAGCTGCATGAATGAGACATGAGTAAACAAACGAAAGGTAATGGACGGAAATGAAAAAAAATGTCTTAAGTTACTTTTTCAAGTACGGGGAAACAGACAGTGAACGACGAAATGTTATATAAGTTTAGAACTGATAAGCAACAGCTCGCCTAAGAAAACTACCGCAATCTTCGTTAAATTGCTTCAGTAGTGCTGGGCCAGTGCAAGTTTCAACTTTGACTGTAACGGTTCATATTTCGAATTACGGGAGCGATAGTCTACGTTTATGCCGCAAAATATTCGTATCGCATCGAATATATTGGAAAATGCTACGTCGACTCTTCACAAACCTCGACTGAGACACTGTTAATAGTATATTCATTGAAGAACGGAATATGAAGTAACCCATAATAGGTCCCGTGTTCAATCTCCATCGTAATGAAGAACACAGTAGACCGATGCGACTCCGCATGGCTGCAATGACAATGGTAATTATTGTCAAAAAGCAGCTAAATTCATCTCCTCATAGTCCACACAGACACGCTGGCATAGACAAGAGGGGCCCCAGGGAAACCCCTAACTTTCCAAACAAGACATGGGCACACGTTTAAACTGCACTAAATTTAACTAAAACTTAACTAAACTTAACTAAATTTGCCAGTTTGATTGGTTGATTTCCAGGAAAATAGTTAATATTGTGGCCACAAGATCTTAAACTTTAAACTTAATTTAAAGCTACAGTGCACCAAATTCGATTTGGTTAACACTCCGCCCCAGACCGCGCTGGGAGAGCTTACAGCGCTCCCCAGCCCCTAGCTGTATTTAGGGGTCTTATTTTTAAGCGGAGCGAAGGGTAAAGAAAAGGAGAAAAGGGAAAAAGAGGGGCAGGCTAAAGAAGGAAAAGGAAGGGCAAGGGAGTGGAGGAAATGAAATGAGGGAGGGAAAGGAGATGAAGGTAGAGGAGCCTCCCAGTTAAGGACCCTCCTCCCCAGTTTGCATTTTTAACTACGACACTGGTCCGTTCATTTCTGTCAGCCCGTCTCTGACGACGACAACGTACGTAGTTAATAATGTAATGGACGGATGGGGAACCAAGCGAACTTCCCCACGCACGCCCACTCTACCATACTGGCTGTTTCTTGGCTGCTGCAAGGGTGAGTGTGCGGATCTGACTGCAGCGAACTCAGATCCGCTATAATTTGAAGATTTACATCAACACCTTAAACAGTCTAGTTATAATGATGATAACAGTTGTGCCTGTTGTAATTTCAGCTAATGTTATCATAATTATGGTTGTGATTATTAACCGATTGTACTAACAAGCGCGCTTACAGTACGACCTGCCGTCTGTCTGTCGTCTATAACGTTATGTATTGTGGCTAAATGGTACGTCGTACGGGGTCAGCGATGGGACCGTTGGCTAGAGTATTGGCAAGTTCCCATAGGCTTAAGAATTACAATAATAATCACGTCGCTATCTGAAGCGGTTTGGTCGCAATTTGCAACTTATGTGAATTTGGCGGCGTTTCCCGAAGTTTGCATTATATCGCAAGTTATGTAAGCAAATCTGATACTATAGGGGGCCTAACGCTTACATATGCTGGCTGTCCGGCGCCAGCAGAATGGTCGGCTTTCTCTAGCAACAGCTGAGATCCTGGTATTATCATTGTTGTTGACGAAGTTTGGAGTTGTCCGAAATAGTCACTTATTTTGCACGTTTTAACTTAGATTTTTTTCAGCGAGCGCCCCACGATTTTGGGATTTACATCTTCTATGCCTAAACGTACATACCAATTCTGATCGTGTAGCAAAGTTTCATCGGTGGATGGAGCTCGGAGACATCGCGAAAAGAAAAGAAAAACAGACGTTAGCAGTAAAAACATAAGACCATCTGTCTACTACCGTATCCGGACGGCCTAAGATATTTTCCCCATCTCTATTTTTTGGTCATACTGCAACCGGAAACACGGAATTTTTTGTCACTAGTGACAGCGGACTGACATATTGCGAATTCCTTCTTCGCAAACCGCACGGCTTGGCTGCTGTAGCGCAAATCATCGCAGAATATTGAAGTTATTATTCTCTGCTCAGTAAGCGTGCTTCTAACAAACAATCCCGAATCGCATCGCGTTCTATCACCACCGAAGCAACGAATAGATGGGCTACGGTCATCACTAATCACAGAGATTAATTCAGTAGGTTGCTCGATCCAATGATTACAGCGGCGCCGTGGATTACAATAGTTGCAATATCACAGAAGACAGTGGCAAATTTCCGACGAAAAAAATTGTTGACTTAAGATTTCAATTTTGACCTTAAATTTCTTAATAATTGAGAATTATTATCTTCGAATTGCAGAAGTTGCAGATTGTTTGACAAGCAGCTAAAAAATTCCAACAGCTTGTTTAAAATTTTGATTCTGCCCCTCCAAAGGCAAGATTTAGCCCCAAACTTTGCATTTTAAGACGAAAATTTTCCGACAGATTTCCTGACAGCAATCTCCGACAACCCAAAATTTGGGGATTGCTGCTGCCCGTCCCCGAACCACCTTCTACAACGCGACTGGACTAGCCAATACTTCCAAGCAAGTAAAGTAAATATAGTAAAGTGAAGTAAATGTAGGCCTAAAATTTATATGGTCCCTATAGCGCATGTCGCTAATTAACCTCCCTAATGCGTTGGACACACTAGTACTGACTGAAAAGAATTGTTTTGAAAAATCGTTTAAAACTGTCAATAACACACGCCGGATCTGTGAGCTCTTCTGGCAGTGAGTTCCAGACCGTTGGACCAGCGCCCGGGGACGGCCGTATACATGTTGTGTCGACAGCGCGGTGCACTTGTACTTTATATTTTTGAGCGACGGCGGAGCCTCCCCTCCTCCCCAAACGTTGCGAGGTCCGGGGTAACTTACCCTCTCCCTTTAATCCCCCCTCTCGACGGGCCTGGGCATTTTCTTTAACTATTATATTGTATTTATTTGTAGAAAATCCATTTCTGCACGACGAGTCGAGCTGTGAAGGTAGTGGCAGGGATGATCGTTGGCTGCAGCCTGCTGGGCAGCATTCAGCCCTACCTTTGGGCGTACAACCGAGCAGAGGACAAGTGCGCGTTGAGACCAGGCTTAGAGGCGCTGTGGGAGGTCTGGTCATGGACCACCGAGATGGTCGTTTTCCTCTTGGTTCCGCTGGTCATACTGATTGTCAACGTGCTGGTGATGCGTGAGGTTTGGCGTATGTCCAGCTCGGGGCCTGTGGCGCCTTCCCAGTCCATCAAGGTTAGTAGTGTAAACCAAAGATGTAAAAAACGTTCCAAAAATAAAATTTAAAAAAAAAACAAAAACGTAAAACGTGACAGAAATGAAAAAAACATTAAAAACTCTTGAATGTTAGTGGCTTTCTTTTCCGGTAAAAGTGCTTGTGAGGAAAACGAAAAGAATACAGAAATTCTACTTTTAGAAATTCGTAATCGACGATACAAAACTCTGTTTATTTTTTCATAATTTATAGTTATTAATCCTTATATGTTTAAACTCGGTTGGAAGGAGTGCTTAGTTATGCAATCTACAATTGCAGCTGCGGTTAAAATGTCATGTTTTTTGTAATTTTTTTTTGTAACGGCTGATTGTTTGTTGGGCGCAAAAAAACTATTTTCTTTTTTTATAATTTATAGTTATTAATCATTATGTCTGCAGTGCATGCATCCCGTGTGAATGCTTCTTAACTGTGTGATGCTTGCAGACAAGGAGCGAAGGATCGCGTCACTCGTCTGTGCACAGTGCGGAGTCTACAAAGAACGCTGCCACCAACGCCATGCTTCTGACCGTATCGTTCTACGTCATTTTCACCACCCTGCCGGCCACACTGGTCTACGTGCTGGCCAACGTCTACCCCGAGGTACGACCGGCGTTCCACGGCGGCCAGTGTGACGTCAACACGACCACAACATCAGCTGCAACACCGACTTCCGTGACTGGTGCCGCTGAATTGGCGACAGACGAGGTTTGCCTATCTCTCAGCGCTTTTAACGCGCGTACGGAGCGACCTAACTACACTAACCTAAACTGACATGGGACGCGTTAAGTTACTCAGCGCTTTCTGGCAGCGCTTTCGGCAACAAGAGAACGCTGATCAAAAGACTACGCTTCCGCTAGTAAAAAGCGCGCATCGAAAGCGCTGAGTAGGCTAATAACAACAAAGTCCATGGTTTAGTTTTTTGACGAAGTGACCAATGGACGAGCAGTAATGCATTACAGTAAGCACCGTCTAACGGCGTCGGTGGTTTACGCGACTGTAGTTACGTAGGCTTACAGGGGCCCGTCCGGGGATAAAATTTTTGAATTTTGCTTTTATTAAATTGGCGCATTCCGGTGTATACTCTCGACTTTTGAGCGACGGCGGGGCCCCAAAACGTCGCGGGTCCCGGGAAAACCCCAAACCCCTACCTTCTCCCTCGACGAGCCTGTAAACATGACTGACTGATTGTTTACAGGTGTACGAGGATCAGATGCGTTCGTGGCGTCGGTACGTGGTCTACATGACAGTCCGCAGCGTCGTCTACGAAGTCTGCCTGTCCCACTACGCCTGCAATTTCTTCTTCTACATCGTCACGGGCCGCGAGTTTCGCTCGGCCCTTGCCCGGCTCTGCCGCGGTGCAGGTGGCAGTCATAGCACCACGGTCACGGCCATTAACCGTACGAACAGCGCCGAGAACGGAGGCGGGGGCATGCGGGCTGCGCGGGCGGCTAACCGGTTCAGCACACCGCAGCTGACTCAGGCGCCCACTGCGACGCCGGGTGCCGCTAATGAACAGCGGACACTACTTGCTAGGATTTAGCGGAGCCGTATCGAGTTGACGAGCGACCCGTGATCGACTGACCGACTAGGCACGGCATGTAGAAACGAAAATTCCTTCCAAAAGGGTGTCGCTGATCTTTGCCATAACCAGACACTGCCATGCCTCGGATCATAGGCTAGCGAATGCATCGCGCGGTGTGCCCAGGGCCGGTCTTATGCATGTTTAAGGTGTTCGGCCGAAGAGAACCGTAACGTTTTACGCCATTGTGTAGCCATTACGGCGTTTACTTTTGGTACCAGAGTGCTTTAATTTACTATACTATCCGTACGTATAGGACTGTATAGTCGCCATGTTTCCGCTGAGCGAAATCACTTCACTTTTTGACTTAAGTAGGTACTTAGACCGAAGTTTAGACTCAGTGAAAGTCTCAGCGAAATTCTCAGTCAAAAAGTGAAGTCGCCCACTGTGTCTCATAAAAAACATCCGCAACATTTTCGACTACTTGAAAACCAATTACCAGATTTTTTTGGTATGAATATTCCTGACACAACTCGCCATCACATGACCATTTAGTTTCCCACCTCGCCGAATGTTTGTTTCTGCAATACCTGAAATATTACCTTTTTATCTTATGCGATATGATTGCTTAATTAACATGATGCATGAAACACATTTTGTTCACATTTGTGACACTTTATAGCTAATATTTCATCATTGACAACAGTATCGACAATGTTCTGCTGAAGACCAATCCAGGCTCTACCAGTCTCTTCTTGACTTCGCAAACATTCCTAAACTTCATCTGGTAAACACACTGCTGCATGGTAGTCAAACCTTGTAATAGACCAGCTGTTGGGGCCCACGCCCAGGCCATGGCTAAGATGCCCGAAGCATTCTGCTATTGCGCGTAATAAAAAAACGAGCAACGTTTTCACCAGGGCCGGATTTAGGGGGGGCCCGGGCCCCAGGCCTCCCACCAACAGGGGGCCTCCCACCAAACCCCTCAATTTTTAAAACTCCGTAATTCGATAACCAATCCTGGCTTGCATAACTTTTGCTACCACCTTTGTATCGTTAAGTAGATTTCC